>Ga0208264_1000445_pt1 | contig 13186 bp, 10 predicted proteins | sample LakWasMet31_HOW6_2_FD_183873 | JGI IMG/M metagenome (GOLD analysis project Ga0208264, IMG submission 183873) | Freshwater sediment methanotrophic microbial communities from Lake Washington under simulated oxygen tension - Sediment Metagenome... | ecosystem: Environmental > Aquatic > Freshwater >...
CTGTCAGTTGATCCTAAAATGATCAGTAAAAACATCATTGTCATCACAACTTCAGTGATAAATGCGGAACCTAGTGAAAACTTTCCTGGTGAGTGCTCACCATAACCATTGGAAGCAAAATCACCAACACCAGCGAAATCCGCTTTGCCAGATACGATCAAATACAAAACGCCGCCAGCCACAATGCCGCCAAGTACTTGGGCAATGATATATGGCAATAGTTTTTCAGCTGGAAAACGACCGCCAGCCCATAATCCGATGGAAACCGCTGGATTTAAGTGACAGCCAGAAATGTGACCAATAGCAAAAGCCATTGTTAGTACAGTTAAGCCGAAAGCAAACGATACACCTAATAAACCAATCCCTACGTTTGGGAAAGCCGCTGCTAAAACAGCACTGCCACAGCCCCCAAGTACTAACCAAAATGTTCCAAAAAATTCAGCACCATATTGTTTCATGTTTTTACTCCTGATTATAGATGGAATGACGTCACCGACTGATGTCTTTGACGCGATACAAACTCTATCGGCATCCTAAGACTAAGTCAAAAATTAAGATATGTTTTTGACTTTTCCTTATGATTGCCAGATAGCGGTTGGGGCATAACTGTTGTCAACTTTACAAGAAAGCGTTCATCAAACGTTACGCGACTTAGTTTTATAGCAAGCTTAAATAACTTTGAACTGAACACGGCTGAAAATTTTTATTTATCAACTAAACTGAAATTATCATTCGACTCAGTAGGGAGATAATGCAAAATGTCAGCTAATATGAACAAGTTATTTGATCAAATCCATAATGTGCCACGCATACCTGAGGTGGTTAGGACGTTAATCACGCATTTTAATGATCCGAAAATTGATTTTGCTGTTGTAGCAAAAGATGTGGAAAAGGAACAAATGATTTCGCTAAAGGTGTTGCGATTGGTTAATTCTGCGCACTTTGGCTTATCAAAAAAAATCGGCACCATACAAGACGCGGTTATTATGCTGGGCATGAATCAGCTTAGAACTTTGGTGATTGCCAGTGGCATGATCGGCACAGTGCCTAAGTTGGAAAATGTTGATATTAAGCATTTTTGGGCAGATAGTTTTCGTACCGCTTCTTATGGTAAATGGTTGGCCGCAGAGTCGCAAAGCCCACCGGATTTGGCATTTACAGCGGGACTGATCAACCGATTGGGTACCATTTTGATCTACATGGGGGCTCCGAAAGAAGCTCAAGACATTGCACTTGCAGTAACTGTTGGCGGAATTCGCGCGGAGCAGGAATTAAAAACTTTTGGATTTACCAGTGAACAGGTTTGCGCTGAGTTATGCAGACGCTGGCATTTTTCACCTGAATTAATTCAAGCTATAGAGCAATGCGGTGATCCACTGGCATTTGAACCGGCATGCTCTACGGCTTATGTATTACACATAGCCCGTTACATCAGCCAATGTTTTTCTGAACAAATGGCGGCTGCAGATATTCTTAAAGGCTTTCCGTTTGCAGTAGCAGCTAAACAGGGTTTGACGGAGCAGTTTATTACCGATAAATTAGCCGAAATTCTTGCAATAGAATCAGGGCTTGATGGGCTGGTAGAGTAATTAGCCAGTTTGTACCAATGGATTGTTTTTGGTGCAAGTTTCCATCAAAAATCATCCATTTTTATCAAAATTACCTATGACCGACGCAACTGCTTTATTTACCAATGCTAAACAAGTAATTCCTGGCGGTGTGAATTCACCCGTGCGATCTTTTAGTGGTGTGGGCGGCACGCCAGTGTTTATTGACCATGCCCAAGGTGCTTATATTTACGATAGTTTTGGCAAAAAATACATTGATTACGTTGGATCTTGGGGGCCAATGATATTAGGCCATGCGCACCCTGAAGTTATTGCTGCAGTCAAAAGCGCTGCCGAAAAAGGCTTAAGTTTTGGGGCGCCAACTGAAATTGAAACCCAGATGGCAGAGCGGGTCTGTGAGTTGATCCCATCCATTGATTTAGTCAGGATGGTAAGCTCCGGCACGGAAGCTACCATGAGCGCTATTCGTCTAGCCAGAGGCTATACCGGCCGCGATAAAATCGTAAAATTTGAAGGTTGCTATCACGGGCACTCGGATTCTTTGCTAGTTAAGGCCGGATCTGGCGCATTAACTTTCGGCGTACCCAGTTCGCCAGGTGTTCCTGCAGCAGTTGCGGCGGATACCATTACCTTGGCGTATAACGATAGCGCTGCAGTTACGCAATTATTTTCAGAAATCGGCTCACAGATTGCCTGCATCATCGTAGAGCCAGTTGCAGGCAATATGAATTGCATTCCACCTGTGCCAGGTTTCTTAGAAACGCTACGCCAAGTTTGCGACCAATACCAAAGTGTGTTGATCTTTGATGAAGTAATGACAGGATTTAGAGTTGGATTAACTGGCGCGCAAGGCGTTTACCAAATTACTCCAGATTTAACCACATTGGGTAAAGTCATTGGCGGCGGTATGCCTGTGGGGGCCTTTGGTGGTAAAAGAAAAATTATGGAGCATTTGGCGCCGTTAGGGCCTGTGTATCAAGCGGGCACATTGTCTGGAAATCCAGTGGCAATGGCCGCAGGCTTAAAAACATTGGAGTTAATCGCTCAACCAGGCTTTTACGAAAAATTAACGGCTAAAACCGAACAGCTAACAACCGGTTTAAAAGCCTGTGCCGCAAATGCTGGCATAGCTTTAACCACCAATAGCGTTGGCGGTATGTTTGGGTTGTTTTTTAGCCCTGAACCTAAAATCACCAGCTTTGCGCAAGTTATGCAATGTGATCAGCAATTATTTAAACGGTTTTTCCACGCCATGCTGGATCAAGGCGTTTATCTTGCTCCTTCTGCATTTGAGGCGGGTTTCGTGTCAGCGGCGCATAGTGAGCAGGATTTGGATGCAACACTGACCATTGCCCAAAACATTTTTCATCAATTACGATAATCGGGTTTTGATATGACAGGTGCAATACGTTGGCGACATCGTTTTCAAGATTATGATAAAGCGTTTCTATTATTGAAACGATCGCTAACTATTGAGACACCTACTGAAGTTGAGCGTGGCGGCATTATTCATTTTTATGAAATGGCCTTTGAATTGGCTTGGAAACTGATGAAAGATTATCTTGAGCGTCAAGGATTTACGGTCAATTCGCCACGAGATGCCATCAAGCAAGCTTTTAATGCCACGATTTTAGAAGACGACCAGCTTTGGTATGCCTCGCTGGAAGACAGAAGCTTGCGCACCCTAACGTATGATGAAAACAAAGCCATTGATGTGGTTGCTAAAATTCGCTCGCAGTATTTTCAAAAGTTAGAGCAGTTGCATGACTACATGCAATCGGAGTTGTAAGTCATTGTTTAGTTGGTTATATTTTCTTCTCATTGCCTAAAGCGGCGCAGTATGAAACTATAACTTAACTAACTCAACCGTTTGCGTGTGCTAAATCCACTAGCAAACGGACCAATGACCGATCTACCGTTTTTTCTATGGAATTTATCAATACCATCCCCCCTTTAATTTTAACGGGTTTGGGCATATTGCTTGGTGCATTGCTCATGTTCTTTTTTGGCAATAAAACCAGAATATTAGCGCAGCAGCTGAGCACTGAACTAGCGGTTGCCGAAGCAAAGCTTAAGCAGTTGGAAAATAGCGAACAAGCATGCAAAACCTTACAGCAACAGCTTGTTGATGCTAAAAGCAAAACCATTGAACTGCAGACCAGAATTCAGGAACAAAGCAAAAATGCCGCAGAAAAACTGGCCTTGCTGCAAAATGCTGAAACCCGCTTAAACACCCAATTTGAAAACCTGGCCGGTAAGATTTTTACCGAACGCAGCAAACAATTTACCGAGCAAAACAAAACCAGTCTGGAGCATATTGTCACGCCCTTGCGTGAACAACTGGGCGAATTCAAGCAGCGTATTGAAGCCGTTTACGATAACGAAAATAAAGATCGCATTTCCTTGCGTGAAGAAATTATTTCCTTGCGTCGCGACACTGCCAAAATGAACCAAGAAGCCTTAAACCTAACCAAGGCGCTAAAAGGTGACAAAAAAACCCAAGGTAATTGGGGTGAAATGATATTGGAGAAAGTGCTGGAGAAATCGGGATTACGCAAAGGCATTGAATATGAAATTCAAAACGCTTACCGCGACGAAGATAATCGTGTGTTTAAACCCGACGTAATCGTACGTTTGCCGGAACAAAAAGATGTCATCATCGATTCTAAAGTATCGTTGATAGCTTATGAAATATACAGCTCAACCGAAGATGAACAAGAACGCTTACTTGCCCTAAAGCAGCACACCTCGGCAGTTCGAGAACATATTAAAGACTTAAGTGATAAGAATTATTCCGGTTTAAAAGGCATTCGCTCACTGGATTTTGTATTGCTGTTCATGCCCATAGAATCGGCATTTATCGCGGCATTTCAATCCGATGAAAGTTTATTTTCCGATGCTTTTGAACACAAAATTATTGTCGTCACTCCAACTACATTGCTAGCTACTTTGCGCACTATCGAAAACATTTGGCGCTATGAACGTCAAAACGAAAACGCCCGAGCCATCGCGGATAAAGCCGGTATCGTCTACGATAAAATTCGCGGCTTTGTCGATGAATTGGATAAACTGGGCAAACAGCTCAGCACTGTCAACAATACTTACGACAGCGTTATGAACAAACTAACTCAAGGTAACGGTAATCTAATCCGCCAAGCCAGTAGTTTTGTGGATTTGGGCGTTAAGGTTAAGAAGACATTTCCTAAGCATATTAGCGATCAGGCGGGTTTAGGGAGTGATGATAGCGATTGAAAGTTAATAATTAAACACGAGTTCCAATATTTCAAAAATAACTTAGCTGTCTCCATGATATGCGTATATTTTCCAAAACGAAAAAATTACACAGCAACACCTGATTTTCAAAAGCATAGCCATTTAGAAAATATATTCGTCATGTAGCACAAGAGCTTGTGGTTTAACGGATTAAACTTTATGCCATTTCTTCAAGTTAATCAAAATGAATATCCTACATTTCACTAATTATTAACAAGATCGACATCAGCCAGTCATAGAAACCCCTTAACTTTGATCTGTTCAAACTTAAATTGAGCAACACATTCTCAAGTTGCCTGATTAGTCATCTGCGGCTTATCAGGCAACTAAAACAGATAATCAAAATTACGTGGAATCAAGAATGATGGGAAATCACAGACCAAATCGACAAGCCTTAGCTCTGGCCATATTTACAGCGTTAAACTTAACTTCCGTGGCACACGCGGTCAGCTCAAATATTGTTATCAGCCAAGTTTATGGTGGGGGCGGTAACTCAGGCGCAACCTATAAAAATGATTTTATTGAGTTATTCAATCGGGGCATCTCAGCGGTAAATCTTAGTGGTATGTCAGTTCAATACGCCTCAAGCACTGGCAGCTCCTGGCAAGTTACCAATTTAACTAATGTGACCCTGCAACCTGGCCAATATTACTTAGTACAGGAAGCGATTGGCGCAGGCGGTACTACAAATTTACCCGCCCCTGATGCAACTGGCACCATCGCATTAAGCGGTAGCGCCGGTAAAGTGGCATTGGTTAGCAACACGACGGCATTAACTGGTACCTGTCCCAGCACAAATGTTACTGACTTGATCGGTTTTGGCGCGGCTAACTGCTCTGAGACGACTCCCACACCCGCGTTGACCAATACTAGCGCAAACTTGCGCGCCAGCAATGGCTGTACAGATACCGATAACAATAGTGTTGATTTTTCTGGCGTTACACCGATTCCGCGTAATACCACTAATCCGGTCAATGTCTGCGGAAGTACAGGCGGTAATCCTACGGTCAATTTATCTGTTAGCGCCACTAGCGGTAGTGAAGCTGGAAAGACAATCATTACGGTGACTGCGACAGCTTCAGCGGTTGTTAGCACTAATCAAACTGTCAATTTGGCAGTTTCTGGGACCGGTGTGTCAGCAAGTGATTATACTTTAGGCAGTACAGTTTTAAATATCTTGAGCGGGACTAGCTCCGCGACAACAACTTTTACTGTGCTTGATGATAGCTTTTCTGAAGGACCGGAAACAGCCATTCTTACTCTGAGTAATCCATCTGCGGGTATCAGCTTAGGCACGGCTAGCCAGAATGTCACGATCATTGACAACGATATTGCTCTCACTCCGATTTATCAAATTCAAGGCAATGGCAATACCAGCCCGCTGATTGGGCAAACAGTCGCAACGCGCGGCATTGTAACTCGCGTCAGCAACAACGGTTTCTTTTTGCAAGATGCAACTGGAGATAATAATTCGGCCACTTCTGATGGTATTTTTGTTTTTACCAGTACCGCGCCAACCGTCAGTGCCGGTCAACTGATTGATATGACTGCCTTAGTAGCGGAATTTAATACTGGTGCAGCTGGTAATGCAGACACTTTAGCGCATACAGTAACCGAGCTTACCGCACCTACAGGGATAGCTGTTATCTCGTCGGGTAATGTTCTTAGTCCTGTAGTGGTAGCTTTACCAGAAGCCGTCAATGATGATTTAGAACATGTTGAAGGTATGCTGGTGACCTTGACTGGCCCATTAACAGCAGCCCAGAATTTTTTCCAAGGTCGTTATGGTCAAGTCACTTTAGCGGTGAATGGTCGATTGGAAAAGCCTACCAACAAATACCGTCCGGGCACACTCCAGGCCTTGGCATTGAGTGACCAAAACGCGCGTAGCCGCATTATATTAGATGATGGTACCTCGTTACAGAATGTCAATCCAACGCCTTATATCGGTTTGGATAATACCTTGCGTGCTGGCGATACGGTAACTGCAGTGACCGGTGTTATCGACTATGGCTTAGCTACCAATAACAATACAAGTTTCGGTGACTATAAGATTCATCCGACTCAAGCCGTTGTATTCAGTAGAAACAATCCACGCTCGGCCGCACCAGAGATAGTCGGTGGAAACATCAAAGTAGCCAGCTTTAACGTGCTAAATTATTTTACTACTTTCACCAATGGCAGTAATGCTGCCGGTCAAACGGGCCAAGGTTGCTCACTGGGTGCTGCTGTCTCTGCCGCAAATTGCCGAGGCGCCGACAGTCTTGCCGAATTTAGCCGCCAACGCACTAAAATTATTGCCGCAATCCAGGCGCTGAATGCCGACATCGTTGGCTTGATGGAAATTCAAAATAACGGCAACATTGCCGCTCAAAATCTGGTCGATGGCATAAATGCCGTAATGGGCGCTGGCACTTATTCAGTGTTGGCGTTACCAAGCCAAGGCACCGGTACTGACGCCATCCGAGTGGCTATGATTTATAAGCCCGCTTCAGTCAGTTTGATTGGCGGTTCATTCAGCGATTCGGACGCGATCAATAATCGTCCGCCGCTAGCCCAAACCTTCGCCGCACCGAACGGACAGAAGTTTTCTGTTATCGTCAACCATTTGAAATCTAAAGGCAGCTGTCCAACCAGTGCGGCCGATCCAGATGCTGACAACGCGGATGGTCAAGGTTGCTGGAACAACAGAAGAACTTTACAAGCGCAACGCTTACGTAGCTGGGTGGCGGCTAATGCAGTAGCCGATGCGCTGATTATCGGGGACTTAAACGCGTATGGGAAAGAAGATCCAATAAATGAGTTGACCAGTAATGGCTTCGTCGATTTAATCGGGGTATTCAATAGCCTCGGTTACTCGTACGTCTTTGATGGCGAATCCGGTAGACTGGATCATGCTATCAGTACAGCATCCTTGTCTGCAAAAATTGCCGGTACCAAACACTGGCATATTAACGCGGATGAACCATCTATTATTGATTACAATCTGGAATTTAAACAACCTGCCTGCCCAACTTGCGGCCCAGATTATTACAGTGCCTCTCAATATCGTGCTTCAGACCATGACCCAGTGGTAGTTGGTTTGAACATGAATGACTTGGATGGTGATGGCTTGAGTGATGCTACTGAATTATTGCTGGGCACCAATTCAATGGATGTGGATTCAGATGACGACGGGATTGCCGATGGCGCTGAAGATCTAAACCACAACGGCGTTGTTGATGCCGGCGAAACCAATCCAACCTTGGCTGATAGCGACGGTGATGGTTTGCAGGATGGCACCGAAACAGGTGTTACCTCTGGCATAGCTGACCCAGATGGAGCTGGTCCTTTGCTGGGCACAAATCTAGCCGTGTTTGTTGCTGATGCGGATAGTAATTCTACTACTTCGTCCCTTTCTGCAGACAGTGATGGGGATGGCTTTAGTGACGGCACTGAAGATGCTAATCATAATGGTCGAGTGGATGCCGGTGAAGCCGATCCAAGTAACGCTGGTTCACTTCCACAAGCCGTGGCTACAAAGCAGGTGCCCGCCATGCCAGTTGGCTTTATGGTAGTATTTGGGCTGCTTTTATCATTGCTACAACGCAAGCTAAGAAAATGACTTCTAGCTCATTAATAGTATGAGTTGTTCAGCAAGTTAAACTAAAATAGTTCTGCCGCCCCTGTTTATGATTACTATCATAAGCGGGGGCATCTTTACTCTATTGGCTATTAGCTGCTTTCAAACTGTTAATTATTTAAAACAATTGGATTTTCGCTCGACTTACCCTTATGAAAATACAAACTGTATTGCCCAACGAATCTGAATCCAATGCCGAATATAGCGCGCTAAACATAGCCAAGATTGTATTTTCTATAAGAAATAGCGCTTGGTTTCAGTTTATGGTTTTTGTGGGTTGTTATGTGCTACTGGACTACTGCTATTTTAAAATCCCAATCGATTTATTTCAGAATGTTATTTACTACCATGGCGTTGTGGCTGTTTGTGGGGATTTAATCAATTTATTCGCACCATTGGAACAGGTCGTCGCGCAAAAAAATCATTTGCTATCCGCTAAGGCCGATCTTGAGATTGTGCGAGGTTGTGATGGTGCAGGCGTGTTATTTTTATTGCTAGCTGCGATTCTGGCGTTTCCGGCCAGCATAGCAAGAAAACTAACCGGAATGGCACTGGCAATTGGCTTGATTTATAGCATCAATATACTGCGAATTGGCTTGCTGTATTTTGTGATTGCTTATCAAGCTGATTGGTTTATGTTAATTCACACTTATATTGCACCAACTTTCATGGTGTTAGTTGGCTGTGGTTATTTTGCTTGCTGGGCGCTTAGCTTCCAAAACAACGAACATGAGTCAGCGTGAACTATTGCGCTTAAGTCTAAAAGGCTTATTGGTATGGTTGATGTTATCCGGATTTTTTTGGTATTTCGGTGCATGGCTGATACCTGCTCTGTTCCCTTTGATCAAGGCCGTACTGATATTTCTGGCTCCAGATCTTTCGACTAGTTTGACTTTGATAACGTCTGCTCAGACACAAAATATTCCAACGCTTCAATTATCCGCTTGGACATTACAACCAATTTACCTAAATACCGCTCATTTTATAACGCCAGGTACGGAGCTGAAAGCTTCAGCAAACCTGTTGCATATCATGGTGCCCTTGGTAATTGAAGGGACTATCTTGTTGATTTGGCCGTTGCAACGCAGTTCGCAGCGTTTATTGCTGATCGCTTTGGGGTTGCTGGCTGCCTTGTTGGTAATCTTGGCTGTTTTACCTGCACAACTAATTGGTAAGCTGGAAATTGCATTTCATGAAGTCGCAGCAAAAGGGCAAAATCCTCGGGCTATTCCTTGGTTTGTTGACTGGATGGTATTTTGTGAAATGGGTGGTCGTTGGTTGTTGGCAATTTCTGGTGCTTGGTTTGCTATTCAACTGCAAAGCAAGATGCTGCCGAATTCATCGAAGTAAAATCAATAACTCCGGCGTTAAAAAAACCGGAGTTATCTCATCATAATATCTCAATCTGTAAAAGCTCAGACTTGATCTGAGCTAAAACAACTATTTGATATTTTGGTTTTTACGGCGATTGACTAACCCTAAACCAGCCAAGGCACTGCTGAATAACCAAACCGCAGCAGGAACCGGCACAGCGGCTACTGTGAATGCAGTTGTGTTTGGAGCTAAAGCGGCAAAACTGCCGTCGCCTTTGTCATCCCACAAAGTTATATTCGATACCAACGCACTGTAATCATTAAAGCTTGCCTGAGAACTGCGATCACCAATGTATTCAGCAAAATCTGACGCTGCTTTTAATTGCACAGCATTTACACCAACACTTAAGCCAGTATTGGCAAGTTGACCTTCAGTTGCGGAAAAGCCACCAGTGGAAATAGCTGTTAAAAATGTTGTTGGTTGATTGGCAGCACTACCTAAGTAGGCATAGATACTGTCAGCTGATTGGCTCAAACCATAATTTGTGCTGAGTGCAACAGCTGCACGAGTAAATGTGCCGACTGACGAAGCTAAGTTAGTAGCATTGTCCACTGAGCTAAAACGAACGACTGTACCTGCAGCAATTGTTGATGTGCCAGAATCCCATTTTGAGTAGCTTTCACCTGTGTTGAAAGCGCCACCAGAGCCTATGGCGAGGCCATTCCATTCGTTATCGGTAAAATAAATGGAGGTATTGGCATCAATATCTTTAAAAGTTGTTATCGCCCAGCCGTCTTCATCGGCATTATAAGCAGTAAAGGAAATGTCGCCCGCGACCAAACTGGCATTGGCTTCCAATGCCAAACTGCACAAAATGGCTGAAACTAGGATTTTTTTAAACATGGCTTGCCTCATCTGTATTGAATATCAAATTTTGTTGAAAAGTGTGTTGCACTTAACATCTTAGGGAAATATTGTGATGAAACGATTAATATTCAGTGACGATTTTATTAAAAATGGAAGACATAGCGCTGCTAAGTCGTTTCTAAATATAATTTTATGTTTTATTGCCAATGGTCATATGACAATATCTTTCACCTGAATAAAGGGGAGGCTCCCTATGAGCTGTTGCGATGACCCTACCGATCCCAAAAGAGTTGATCCTAGGGATGTTGTTAGAGAACAAGTACAATATGGCGATTTAGTGCGGGATTTATTTACGGATAATCCAGAAAAAGTGCTACTTAAATTGCTTAATGAATCAAGTAGTTACCTTAGAGAATTAGCGGCCTTGCGGGCGCATTATCCAAGCGTTCGGTTACGAGCAATTGAATTGTTGGATAGTATAAGCGTGGCGGTGTTGCAGCAAATTATGGATAAAGAAGTGGGCTCAGAGTTTGCTTTGGCGGCAAAAACTCGATTAGAGAGTCTGGCGGATCATCGTGGTTCTTTTGATAAATTGTTTAAATAAGTTCGACCGTTCAAAAAAATCATGAAATCCCATCGCAAGTATTGTTTAACACATTGCTTTTGTTACTGTGATGCTGACTAAACCCTTACTGGGTATAAACAGGGTTTAACGGTCTTGGGTTAAGCAAAGCCGTTATACTCCTGTCAAAACTTTTCACTGCTTATTTTAAAATTGGCGCATTAACCAACGTAGGCATAAAGTTAGCCACTATTGGCGCAGTATAATTAACGGATTTGGTTTGATCACTACTGCGATTAGGATCGGTTGAGGCGTAACCGCATGGCTGGCCTGCGCATTGTGTAGCCAGGGTGGGGGTGCTGAAATACATTAACACCGGCTGTTTGTAGCTCATGATGGTGGCAAAGCTGCCAGAAACGCCCCAGGCATAGGAATACGGGAAAGCGCCGGTCGATTGGCTATATTCACGGTCATGAACCAAACCTAGGCTATGGCCAATTTCGTGGGCGTAGGTATTGGCACCACAATAGGTGGATGTTGATGAATCTTTTGAATTACCATCACTGATAACCCCGTATCCATAGTTGCTATTGGCTGGTTTTCCATTTTCAAATTCCAAATAAGTCGTGCCGCAAGAACCGGCACTTTGTGCATAGAGTGGCCGGAATAAAAATACCAAATCAGCGCCATACTGGGCGCGTTTTTGGGCAATACCCGCAAATGCGCCCCGATCATTTGCTAAATCTGATAATGCCTGATTATTGCTGTTGTTTTCAACATAGCTGGTTGCTTCGGTGTACACCAGTCGCAGTTTTAAATTAATGCCCGAATCCAAATACGCTTGATTGCTGGCTGTCGTTAATAAGGTAATACGTTGTTTAGCAAAATCGGCGCTATTGGCTACCGTGGTATAGACAACCATGATGTCAACAACGGTTGTGCTAGCATTAGTCGATGCTGTGGTAGTTGTAACTATGTTTGCTGGTACTGTTACCAGGGCTGCTTTGGCATCGGCCAGTGCTTTAACAGCCAAGTCATAAGTCGATTTGGCTTTGCTAGCGTCGGTAGTTTTAGCCGCCAAGGTATTAGTCATACTGTTAATATTATTGGCTGCGTTATTTAAGACAATTACGGCGGCGTTGTATTTTTTAACAGCTAAGGAATAGGTATTGGAAGCCGATTTAACTTTAGCTGCATTCGAAGAGGTTTTACTGGTGTTATAAGCGGTTACTGCACTGTTATAGGCCGCTTTTGCTTTATTAATTGCGGTATTGGCAACGTTTAGCGCTGTTGTGGCAGTTGTGTAGGCAAGCTTATAGCTTTTTGCTGTATTAGTGTATTTAGTAACGATGGCGTTTGCCGCATCAAGCTGAGCTTTAGCCTTAGTAACGGCTGCTTGCGATTGAGCTATTTGTGATTGTGTCGCCTTAGCCACTTTAACATCCATGGTTGTTTCGGAAGGTAAGGTGGTATCGCCTTCAAAGCCTGCGTGCGTTAGTTTACTGGTATCAACCAGGTAAGTGCCGGTTTTATCAGTTTCTATATTGTATGTGCCATCGGGTGTCGTTAATACCCCCATAGTGCCGCCAGCGCCTTTTGATAAAAATACTCGGTAACCTTCGCCCTGATCAGACAAATAGCCAATCCAGGTTTTACTACCGTCATCTTCTTTAACGGTGCGGGTATGTGCGACGTTGTACTCGCCTATGGGTAGATCCACGCTAATCGCACTGCTATCGTTGCGCGCTATTAGTTCTGTAATCGGGAAGTTGATAGCCGTAACGGAGCCTGCAGGTAAATCACGATATTTTTGGGGTAGCTGTTTTAGTTTTGGTGAAATGACCAACATGCCGGATTGATCCTGTGTGGCTTGTGATGTAATTACACTCGGGCCATCACTATTGCGTCCGCTAATGATGACAGTTTTTATCATGTCGCCATCCTGGATGGTGGAAAAGTTGTAGCTCGCTAATAATGACC
>Ga0208264_1000447_pt1 | contig 13160 bp, 7 predicted proteins | sample LakWasMet31_HOW6_2_FD_183873 | JGI IMG/M metagenome (GOLD analysis project Ga0208264, IMG submission 183873) | Freshwater sediment methanotrophic microbial communities from Lake Washington under simulated oxygen tension - Sediment Metagenome... | ecosystem: Environmental > Aquatic > Freshwater >...
CCGCCCATTCGATAGTAGATACCGCTAATTTAATACCAGAAATTATCGCCAATATCGATGGCATTAGACAAATACGCCGCGACATTCACGCTCACCCGGAATTGTGTTTTGAGGAAGTGCGCACCGCGGAATTGGTGGCAACAAAACTAACCGAATGGGGCATTCCCATTCATCGCGGTTTAGGCAAAACCGGCGTGGTCGGTATTATCAAGGCAGGCAACTCCGCACGTGCTATTGGACTGCGTGCCGATATGGATGCCTTGCCGATGCACGAGCAAAACCGTTTCGAGCATGTATCGCGCCATCCCGGCAAAATGCACGGCTGCGGTCATGACGGCCACACCGCAATGCTGCTCGCGGCTGCGCAGTACTTGGCGGCGCATCGAGATTTTGACGGCACTGTATATCTGATCTTTCAACCCGCGGAAGAGGGCGGTGGCGGCGCAGATGAGATGATCAAAGACGGTTTGTTTGAGCTGTTTCCGATGCAGGCAGTTTACGGCATGCACAACTGGCCTGGGCTGGCGACCGGTCAATTTGCGCTCAGTCCGGGGCCGGTGATGGCGTCGCTCAACACCTTTCGCATTGTTGTTCGTGGCAAAGGTTGCCATGCCGCAATGCCGCATCTGGGCTTGGATCCGGTGCCGGTAGCCGCGCAAATCATCATGGCCTTGCAAACCATTCTGACGCGCAGCGCCAATCCACTAGATAACGGCTTGCTGTCGGTGACCATATTGCGTGCTGGCGAAGCGACCAATATCATCGCTGACAACTGCGAACTGGCCGGGACAGTGCGTACTTTTTCTAAAGAATTATCGGCATTGATCGAACAAAGGATGCGTGACATCGCGCTTCATACTTGCCTAGCACATGGCATGGCTTGCGATCTCGAGTTCACCCGCAGCTATCCCGCGACCGTCAATCACGAACAACCGGTTGCCGTTGCCAGGCAGGTAATGGCGGGTATCGTTGGTGATCTGCAGGTGCTTACACAGCAACCCACCATGGGTGCGGAAGATTTTGCGTTTATGTTGCAGGCAATTCCCGGCTGCTATTGTTTTATCGGCAACGGCACTGATTCTGACGATCATCGCAGCGCTGGACATGGCGAAGGTCCGTGTACATTGCACAACACCAGCTACGATTTTAATGATGACATATTGCCAATCGGCGCGACCTATTGGGTTAGATTGGTTGAGCAATGTTTAGCAGTGCGAATTGACTAGAATCGACATTTAAATTTTTATAGGGTTTTCAAGAGACAATTATGAGTAGTTATGAACAAAGCAAAACAGCCCGACGCGTTGCATCGATAGTTTTTCTATTAGTATTGGGCGTAGTCGTAGGCGGAACGTTGCTGTCGGAACAGCAAAAATCGGCATCCAGAGAACTATCGCCAACACCAACAAATGCGCAAGATTAAGTGAAAAGTTTAAACCGCTAGGATTTGGTTAGAGATAACGCCTAAACGGCGAGTTATCGCCCCACGCTCAGCAGCCAGTTTAGCTGTAGATGCTTAATGGCAAGATCTGCCCCTGGCTTTTATATTCTTTTTGTCACGAGCGAATTTTTCTTGCAATACGGGGTAGACTATATATGTCCCTGACTTTTTTTAATTTACAGTTTCGTTTTTTTTATTAAAACTGATAGTATTCTGATACTGTCAAAATATAAAATCTTGGCTACCAAAATGGTAACCATTCAATAAACCGATAAAATGGATTAGTCATGGCTGCAGCTATCATTATTATTGTTGTTGTTATAATTTTTATACTCATCATTTTATCTAATAAAAATAAGGAAATTTCTCCTATTGATGAAATTAAAAATTTAAAATTCACAAATAAAAAATATACCAACTCCGCAGGTCAAATTTCAACATTAACTGATTCCCATTTTGCAATAGTTGAGTTTAAAGAGACTCTAACTAAACTTGAGAATGGTGATCCTTATTCTGCTTGGATAATAGGTGAGTATTACGAGACAGGTAACATAACAAAGATGTATAACGACAATCTTTTTCCAAAAAACAGAGAAAAAGCTTTTTGGTGGAAAATTAAAGCTGCTACAGATGGGTCACCAGAGGCACAATACCAACTCGGACGAATGTATCATATAGGGTCGAAAAATGGTTTTATCAAATCTAACATAAAAGAAGCAGTTAAATGGTACATTCAAGCCGCCGAAAATGGAGAGTTTTTTTCACTTATTGAACTAGGGGCACTATATTTTTATGGCTCTGGCTCTGAAATTGAAAAAGACTACAAAAAAGCATTCGAATATTTAACTCTGGCAGTGGAACATAAAGATGTTAAATTATATGGAATAAATATTACAGTTGCACAGGTAGGATTATATAACTCTGCTCTGTTACTTGGAGAGCTATACGCATTAGGTAACGGTATCGAGCAAGATTTAATTCAAGCATATAAATGGTGTAAAATAGGCGGCGAAGATCCCGATACATATTCAAAATATCCTCTTAAAGGCAAAATTTCGAATGATGATAAATTACTCTCAGATAAGCTAATTGAAGAATGGAGTAAACGCCCCTAATAACTTATTAATATTTTGAGCGACAAAATTTTTCAAAACTATCCCAATCTAAACAGTAATGAAAAACTCGAATACCGAGCAACTGGTATATTTCCTTGCCTTTTGAACTAATATCATCTTTGTCACTAGTCAGAAATGCTTTACATCCAGAAATATAGGCTGAATCAAGATGCTTAATGTCTAACTTATTACCTTTACCTATAAGGTTCGTAATTTGTTCATTCTTGTCGGATTTTTGATTTAGATCCATATACGTCAGATTATCCAACTCCGCATAAGTGTATTTTATTTCATTAAATCTTGGCTGGGATGGGCGGGCCATTGACTTGATTTTTGAATTTCTATTTTCATAGCAGAATTGAACTATCTCAATCACCCCCTCCTTTTCTAAACTTGTTAATTCCTTTTTATAACCGCCAGTATCACAGTAGACCTTAATCACAATAATTTTTTCCCCAACATATCCAAAATCCCTAATTAAAAGATAAAAGTGGATTGATTATAGCCAAAAAGTTCTTTAGGGTGGGCACGCTGTTTTGCCCACCATTTTTCATCACAGCCCTGTAGGGTGCATTCCATGCACCGCTTCATTGATCTGATTCACCAAAGCCCTTTAATTCTTGTTCATTAATCACGTTGCCCAATCAATCCCATAAATACCTTGTCGAACATATCGATGAAATGTCGAATACGGCCAATCAGCCACCTTCTCCACCAAGCCATGTTTCACCGGGTTGTAATGTAGATAATCCATGTGCTTTTGGTAATCGCTTTCATCCCGGATTTGATGTTCCCAAAAACGCCGCTGCTAAAGGGTTGATTCTTTTCTTTTCAGCTTTGATGGATTCATCCACTTATCACGTTTTAATTCCGGGGCACATTGTTTGGTGACAAATCGCTTTATCATTGCCCAGCGGATGCCAAAGTCAGCATCATCAGGCGGTAATGTCCAAATGGTGTGAAGATGATCGGGTAACAGTACCCATGCGTCTATAGTGAATGGACGAGTGGCTTGTGTAGCCTTAATTCCGTCATGTAATACATTACGAACCATCTCATCACATAAAAACCGTTGCCGCCGATAAGTCACCACTGTAAAAAAATAAGTGCCACCTTTTGTATTGGCTCTCCGATAATTTGACATTAATACCCGTCCAAAAGTAGTGTGCGTTTTACGCTCCATGCCAGTTATTCTGTGCATGAAATGCACCCTACTTATTTTATTCAGCCACCAACCGGTCGGGCCCGTTGGTGCCAAGCGTTAGGGCCGTGGTTGGGTTTATAAGCCTATTTACAAGTCGCCAAAATGGCCTGATTAAAAATATCCGCACGACTTTCCAGTAGGGTGAAGTTGTCTTTTGCTCGGGTAATGCCGGTGTAGATCAGTTCACGGGTTAGCACCGGGGTTTTCGTTTCCGGTAAAACCAATGCGACATGATTAAATTCGGAGCCCTGGGATTTATGCACGGTGATAGCAAAGGCAGTTTCTACATCCGGTAAACGCATCGGTGATACCCAGCGGATATTTACCGTATCGCCGGAGTTTTCTGAAGGAAACGCCACTCGCAGTTTACCGGTGCTGTCTTTGAGCGTGATGCCGACATCGCCGTTCATCAAGCCCAGGTTGTAATCGTTGCGAGTAATCATGACTGGGCGGCCTTCGTACCAAAGGGCCGGGAGTTGATCGGCAAACAGCCATTGTTCTATGCGTTGATTCAATCCTTCAACGCCCCAAGGGCCGCGGCGTAGCGCGCAAAGAACTTGAAAGGTATCAAACGCGTCCAGCACCTGTTTGGCCCAGTGATTGTATTGATGGGAACTAAGATCAGGTCCTTCGACAAGCTCAGGACGAACGGTAACTTGAGGACGTTGTTTAAGCGCATTACAGTAATAGCCATACCCTTTGCGAGTTGAATCCTTTTCGTCTGAGTGAGTTATCAATTGTTTCAAACGTCTATCGGCAACATCGCTTAACACTAGGTGTTTTAGATCTTGGTAAGTGATGGAATCGCTCAAAATGGCGTTAGCACTTGAAACATCACCATAATTAACCGCTTTAGCCAACTGACCTATGCCGCTGTGTTGGCCAAAACGGTGGCTATAACGCAGCATGACGGTTTGCTGGTTGATCGCTGAGCCAGTGGAAATCGGCTGGTCGAGCTCTTGAGCAAGATACGGATTAATCCATGCCCTGGTTTGTTCATCATAAGCCGCGTTTTCGGCACTATGGCATAAATCGCCCATGACCGAACCAGCCTCGACGGAAGCTAATTGATCCTTGTCGCCCAGCAGTATCAATTGAGTCGAATCTGCCAACGCATCCAGCAGTGAGGCCATCATTTCCAGATCGATCATTGAGGCTTCATCGACGATGACGATGTCGGCAACTAGCGGGTTGTTGCGATCATGCAAATAGCGGCGCGAGTCGTGACGACTGCCCAGCAAACGGTGCAGCGTACTGGCTTTTTGCGGAATCAGCTGCTTTATGGCATCAGATACTTCTAATCTATCTAGCGCTTTACTAATCGATTCGCTAACCCGCGCCGCCGCTTTGCCGGTCGGGGCGGCCAGCAGAATATTCAGTTTGCGGGCCGGGTTGGATTCATCATTAGCCAGCTTAATCAGCAAGGCCAGCAGCTTAGTTAGAGTAGTTGTTTTGCCGGTGCCGGGGCCACCGGTAATAATCGCAAAACGGGCGCGCAAGGCTAAGACGCAGGCAATTTTCTGCCAATCCGGATGTTCTTTGCTCTCAGGAAATAATGCATTGATGTCGTCCTGCACAGTCGCCGGTAGTGTGTCCCTGATCGGTTGCAGGCGTTGCTGGATGGCTTGATCGAGGATTTGCTGATATTGCCAATAACGCCGTAAATACAAGCGCTTGCCATCCAGCACTAACGGCGTGTTGCCGTGCGTTAAACCAACCAGCGCTGATTGTTTAAGGATTGATTGCCAGTGTGTTAATTGCTGCTTTGGCAACACGGCAAACAATTCGTCGTGTTCAAACTGTCCGGCATCATCTTCGTTGGGCAGTGCCAGCGTTAATCCGGGATGTCGGCAGAGCTTTTCCAGGTCAAGAAACACTTCGCCGCGACCCAATTGATGGCTGACCAGCGCTCCGGCCCAGAGCACCAGATCATCAACGTCAGGTTCCTGGTCTTGAAGAAAACGCACAAACGCCCGGTCCAGATGACTTAGCCAACCCAAAGCTATCCAATTATCAACATGCTCAAGTACTGTCATGCGTTTGCTCCATTACCGGCAAATAATTTATCCAAGGCTTCAATCATTTCACGAGGTGGTTTGTTGAACGCTCTGCCGCCTGTCGGCCCTTGCCAGCCGCGTAAGAACAGGTACAGGCCGCCACCGACATGGCTGTCGTAATCGTAATTCGCGCCCAGCCTGACTTTAAGCAGGCGATGCAGCGCCAATAAATACAGCGCGAATTGCACGTCATAGCGCTTGCTGAGCATGGCGGCTTCCAAGGCTTCCGCGGTGTAAGCAGCATCGTTATTGCCGAGGGCGTTGAATTTGTAATCGGCGACGTAATATTGCTGGTTGTGAACAAACACCAGATCGATAAAACCTTTCAGCAAGCCGTTAACTTGTGCGGCTAACAAACGCGGCCGCGGTTTGCCGACAAAAGTGTGTTGGGTGATTAGTTGATCGAGAGCATGCACATCGACATCGTCGGCGCCGATCAAGAATTCCAACTCAGCTTGATATTGACCAGTACTAAGATTAGCTAATGTCACATCGGTGCCTTCCAGTAAGGGCATTTCCAGCCACTTTGTTAATGTCTCGGTAATGATGGCGTGCTTGTCATCCCAACTGGTATGGCTAAAGATCTTGTTGACCAATGGCTCTGGGGCAGATTGCACGGCTTTAAAGCCAAAGTAGGCAGCCTTTTCCAATAACTCATGAATCAACACGCCGGGACCCGCGCCTCTGGGCAGGCTATGGATTCCGCTCAGCGTTGCGACTGGGCCAAGGTAACTGTCGGCTTCGTCAGTTTGTTTATCATCATGGGCCGTGTCAGCCGCAGTGCTTTGGATTTGCTGTTTGTTGTCGGTCTGCAAAGCGCTGTAGCTGGCTATCCACCAGTTTTCGGCAATCTTGGTAGTTGCGATACAAGTTGCATCAAGTTGCTCCAGTTGTTGCTTGGGACGGTATAGATCAAAATCGGGCTCGGGCAATTTAGCAATTGCTATATCAGCACAGTCGCCTTTTAGCTGGGCGAGATGACCGCCTAAAGCCGTGGCAGGCGTTTTCGGTTGCCAGCCCAGCAAGTAGCCGATGGCGCTTTTATCTAGTTGCGAGTCTTTGGTATTGCCGACTTTAATCGCGGCAACTCCCAGCCAACAGGCATAACGTGCCCGTGTTATTGCCACATAAAGCAGCCGCAAATCTTCCTGCAGTCGTTCTTTATCGCTGACCAGCTTGGTTTCGTCGCTTTTACTCAGGTCAATGCTTAACTGTTGATCGGCATCGTGGTAGCGGTAAAAACTGTTGTAGCGGCCGCTGACTTCTCTAAAGCTGCAGATAAAAGGCAGGAAAACCAGCGGATATTCCAGGCCTTTGGATTTATGGATGGTGATGATCTTGATCAGGTTGGCATCGCTTTCCAGCCGAATCACGCTTTCTTCCGCCGCTTGATCGGTTCCGGCAATTTCCTCTGCCAAATGCCGTATCAGTGCTTGTTCGCCGTCAAGCTGGCCGCTGGCTTGTTGCAGGAGTTCGGCCAAATGCAGCAAATTGGTCAGGCAGCGTTCGCCGTCATTGGCTTCAGTCAGTCGTGCATGCAAGCCGTAATCGTTAATTAACTGCCGCAAGGTCGGCAAAATGCCGTCTTGTTGCCAACGCTGCTGGTAGCCAAGAAAATGTTCCAGCTGTTGTTCCCAACTCAGCTCATCTTGGGTGAGTTGCTGTAACGTTTGATAAGGCCAGCCGAAAGTGGCGGTGCTTAAGGCTGCGCGCACTTTGCGTTCGTTGCGCGGTTCGGCAATGGCTTTCAGCCAAATCAACAGGTCGGCCGCTTCGCCGGTGGCGTAAATCGAATCGCGCTCGGAAAGATAAACACTCCGCAGCCGCCTTCTTGCCAGCGCGTTGCGCATGATTTTAGCTTCCGTGCCGGTGCGCACCAAAATGGCAATGTCAGACGGTTGCAAGGCTTGAATATCGCCGGACTGTAATTTAAAACCGGTTTTGCCCTCAGCAGCCAAATTCAGCAAGCGTACGATTTCACTGGCGGTCACTTCCGCCAGTTCGGCTCGATAGGTCGGCATGCCGATGGGGTCAGGTGAATCCCAATGCCAAAGCGTTAAGGAGGATGCAGATTCGCCATTGACTAGCCATTCTTCATCACGGCCTTTGGCGTTGACTGCAATAAACGGCAAGGGATTGTTATCGCCTTGTTTAAACAGAAACGCGCCTTCGTTTTGCTGATCGGCTTGAACAAATACCTGATTGACCGCCTGCACCAACGCTTGGCTGGAACGAAAATTAGTCCCCAGTGTGTAATGACGCCCCGCCGTGGCTTCATGAGCTTTCAGGTAAGTATGAATGTCCGCGCCCCGAAACGAATAAATCGCCTGCTTGGGATCGCCAATCATAAAACAACCCAAGTCAGTGTCGGCATCAGCCGGATAAAGGGCTGCAAATATCCGGTATTGCACCGGGTCGGTATCCTGAAATTCATCAATCAAGGCGATGGGATATTGCTGGCGAATAGCCGTCGCCAGTCGTTCGCCGTTGCTGCCTTGCAGCGCAGTATCTAAACGCGTCAGCATGTCGTCGAAAGTCATCCGCGCCGCGCGTTGTTTTTCGGTGTCGTAGCGATGCCTGATCCAGTGGATGGCGTGCAGGGTGAGTTTTTCGCTGATGTCCAGCTCTTGCTGGGCATGGCTGACTAAATTGTCGATAGCTAGAAATGCGTCGTGCTGGATTTGTTCGGCTTTGTCTTGATGTGCTTTAACCAACCCGGCATGCAATTTTGTTTGTCCGAATTTTGCCAGGGCTTCAATGTCCACGTTATCGCCAAACTGAGCCCATGCCGCCAGTTCTGCCAATTTGCTGTGGAAAGTTGCTGTACGGTATTGATTGCCGTTTAACCAGCGATTATCCGAGGCATCGTTTAACAGCGTTGCTATGGTCTTTTGATTATCAAGCCATGCCTTGCGGGCAGCGGTTTCCAGCTCGTGTCGGGTGTGTTCCCATTGCTGCCACTCTTTAAATACAACGGCAATGTCATCGTCGGTACAGTCAAGGCCCAAGGCCTCGGTTTCCGACAGTAAAGGCTTGAGTAGTTTCGTCAATTCTTCAGGCGAACGCGCCAGTTTAAAAACGGCCTGGCAACAAACCTCAGGTAAGGGGTAAAAAAAAGTCCGCCAATAATCCCGCACCACTTCGTTTAACAGTTCCTGATCGTCGGTATTAACCTCCTGACGAAACAGGCTGCCGCTGTCAAAAGCGTGTTGCTGCAACATGCGATTACACCAGCCATGAATGGTGTACACAGACGATTCGTCCATCCAGTTGGCGGCCAGTTCCAGGCGATGCGCGCAGGCTGACCATAAGCTCGATTCGATACCGGCACGCAGCGGCTTGAGGAAATCATCGCCATCATCCAGCTGTTGCCGAAAATAGCGTGCCGCCTGGGTAAGGCGGGTGCGGATACGTTCGCGTAATTCTTTGGTGGCGGCTTCGGTAAAGGTCACCACTAGAATATCCGGCGGCAACAACTCACGCGCAGGCAATTCATTATCTTGTCCATGGCTAAGAATCAGGCGCACGTAAAGGGCTGCAATGGTGTAAGTCTTGCCGGTCCCGGCGCTGGCTTCGATCAGGCGGGTGCCGGACAGCGGAAAGTCCAGCGGATTTAACGGGGTAGCGGTACTCATGATTGCACGTCCTGTTGCGTGATGTGGGTAAATGCCGAGCGATAAAGCGTGTCTGCCCACGCCATAAAACCATGCTGCGGATCGCCTGGATTTAAGTCGGCAAAGGTAGGGAAGAATCGGCTGAGATAGGCATCGTAATCCACCTCACCCTTGTTCCAATCATCGCCTTGATATTGCGCTTGTGCTGTGTCCAAGGCTTTTTCCGGCGCGGCGTTTAACCACGCAAATGCGGTTTTGCATGATACGGGCAGAGGCTCTTGCATGCCTTGATGCCAAGCCTGAATTAATGATGCAAGCTGTGCCAGTGCGACATCCGCTTCAATTGGCGCGATACTGATTACCGTGTCGGCGGCTATCACCAGCGTCTGCAGCGGCATGCCGTCGGCGCAGCCAGCCAAGTGTTGTACCCAATGTAAAAGCAGATTCTGGTATTTGATGTTGTTTTTACTAAGCAATGATTGGGCGGTTAACTGAAGCATGCCGACCAGTTGATCGTTGTGGTGCTGCCGCAAATTATTCAGGTCGCCGGTTAATTGGACGTTGACGCCATTGGCCAAGGTAAAACTTAAGTCAATGGCGCGCGGCGGTAATTCGTCAGGCCAATTGTTGAGCTCAGCTTGGTGTTGCAGCCAAGCTTGATAAACCGGACCGGCAATCTCTGTAAACGCCGCGTGAGCAAAGCCGCTTAACGGCAGTTTGCCTTTGCCAGCCAGAGTTTTACGTTGCTCGGCAAAAAATGTAGCAGTGTCGGCTGGGTTTTCGCTCTTCAATTTATTCAATAATTCGTTACTTAAGACATAACTTTCCAGCCGGTTAAATCCGAACGGTTCGTTATCTTCGCTGGTGATGGTTTCGTCATCAAAACCAAATTTGAGCGTGTGATTGCAGAAGGTTTTGACCGGCGCTTTTAGAAAACGTGCCAAAGATTCCAGAGCAAGAGTCATTAACATTATGCCGGGCCGTTCGTGGTGAGCTTGTCGAACCATGGACGAATCAACCGATGAATTCGGATTTTTCAATTCATCCTTCGATAAACTCAGGACGAACGGAAAAATCCTTAACGTATTGGCAGTGGCAGTCTTTTCAGTTGGTGGCGTAATGGCTGAGGGGGCATTGATTAGCCTGGATTCTTCAAACCATTCCCGTGCATAAGTAAACAAACGGCGATCGCGATTTTTAACCACATATTGCCGACTAAAAGGTTGTAACGGGTGGGCTACGGTTATTTCTGATAACAGGGTAGGGGCGTTGTCTGCAAGTCGCCAGCCTTGCTCAAGCGTATCGCGCAACTGACTGATCAATACTGACGGCGGACGTTCGCTGTTATCGCGAATGTTACGGCCAACCCAGCTGATATAAAGTTGCTGCCGTGCTGACAGCAGCGCCTCCATAAACAAATATTGATCATCTTGCCGACGCGAGCGGTCGCCGGGGCGATAATGTCCGCGTTGTGTCATTAAATCAAAACTCTGGGCTTGCTGGCTGCGCGGGTAGTCGCCGTCATTCATTCCCAACAGACAGATCAAGCGAAAAGGGATGGCGCGCATCGGCATCAGTGTGCAGAAATTAACCCGGCCGCTGAGAAAACGCTGATGAAGGCTCGGTTCATCTACTGCAGCCAGCCAGGCTTCACGAACCACATTTAACGGTAGGACGTCGGCTTCGGTTAAGCCTGCTTGTTCGCAGTTGTGTGTCCAGCCCGCCAATGACTGGGTCAGCGTTTCCAGGGTTTTGCGCTCCGGTTCATTGCTGACGACAAAGAAATCTTCCAGCAGCGCCAGCAATGTGCTTTGCCAGTCGGCAGATGATTGATCTTGTCGCAGCAGGCTGGAATATTTTTCCAGGGTTTCCAACAAGAATGACAGACCGCCGAGCCATTGCGCTTCCAGTCCGCCAATTTCTTCATAAGGTTCAATGCCGTTAAATGCAGCACCTGCGCCGACAGCATAACCGAGCAGCATTCTTCGCAAGCCGCTTTGCCAGGTGTTGGCTTCAAGATTAGTGGGCATAGCGACAGTTTGCGCGCGTTGTTGGGCGTTTAAGCCCCAGCGGATACCGGCCTCTTCTACCCATTGATGCAATTTGGGAATGGCAATTTCATCAATTTCAAAACGCTGTCTTAATGCTGGTACCTCAAGTAGTCCCAAAAACTCACTGACGGTAAAGCGTGAGTCAGGCAGATTGAGTAGCGCTTCGACGGCAACCAGTAATGGGTTTTGGCCGCGTTGTTGCTGATCGGCCAGGGCAAAAGGAATATAGCGAAGATCATCGGGCTGAACTTGACCAAATACCGCCTGGATGTGAGGCGCGTATTTGTTGATGTCCGGCACCATCACAATCACGTCGCGTGGATGCAGATTGTTATCGGCATTAAATCGAGCCAGCAGTTGATCATGAAGAATTTCGACTTCGCGTTGCGGACTGTGCGCGACATGAAATACCAGCGAGTCATCGGCCTTAAATAGCTCAACCGGTGTGCTCGGCACCGGTTCCAAATCCAGTATCGATTGTTGCAGATGCTGCAATAAGCTTCGATTTTCAGGTTCGCCGTAGTCCTTGAATAAATCTATTTTGCTGTCCGGCCAATGCCAGTTTTCGTAGGCTTGGGTTTCATCGAACTGATCCAGCAAACGAATATAATCGCGCCCTTGTTTACCCCAGGCGGCCAGTAATGGGTTGGCATGCTGATGTAGTTCTTCGCTAGTCAATGATGCGTTCATACCTGCCTTATAGGCATGACGCCGACGTTCGGCTTTGAGCAGTTCTTTATCCTCAATAATGTCCGCCCAGTAATGTTGGCAAGGGTTATGGACAAACAACACAATTTGGCAAAACTTGCCCAGCTTGGCTAATACTTCCAGCGATTGTTGCGGCAACGACGATAAGCCAAACAAAATGATCCGGCGCGGTACGCCGGGAGGACGCAGCTCTTGTTGGTCAATCTGCGCCATAAACTGCGTATGCACTGATGCGCGACTCGCGGCGGGCGTGTAGTCCTCGCCCAAATCGGTCAATACGGCCCGCCATAATGCGGCTTGCCAGCATTGTTGTTCCGGCATCGGTTGGCTTTGACCATGAGCATCGCGCAAGGTGTCGTGTCCGGATGCCCAATCGCTAAGCCAATCTGAGCGATACACCTGATATTGATCGAATAGGTCGGCCAATTGTTCTGCGAGTTGGTAGCGCTTTCGGCTGTTGCTGTCTTCGGTCAAAAAACTGGCCAGTGTTGCAAAGCCGGGGTGCGAGATTAAGGTGGGTAATAAACGATACAAGCGCCAAGTCAACGGCGCCTTTGCTAAGGGTTGTTCTTTGGGAATTCTCTCCCCCAAAACCGCGCGGTAAACGCTCCAAATAAACAATGACGGTAACTTCATAGTAATCGCCGCCGCGATACCCAGTGCGCTATTTAAAGCCAGGTTTTGTTTTAACCAGTGCCCCATGCCATTGCTCTGCACCAGGAAAACCTCGTTTTCCAAAGGCGCCAAGGCATGCTCGCGCAGCCAGTATTCGACAACATCGCTGAGTTCTTCCAGTTTGTTGGAGTGAATAACGGCAATGCCGCTATCCAGCGGTTTGGCGTAGCTTGTTTCGGTCATGGAATGTCCAGTTTATTGAGGCGAACGAGGATGTTGTTTAACTCGCCGATTGTCGAATTTTGACAGCGCAATGGCAACGCTTATCTGTGGCTTTCATCTAATCGAGTGATTT
>Ga0208264_1000451_pt1 | contig 13091 bp, 10 predicted proteins | sample LakWasMet31_HOW6_2_FD_183873 | JGI IMG/M metagenome (GOLD analysis project Ga0208264, IMG submission 183873) | Freshwater sediment methanotrophic microbial communities from Lake Washington under simulated oxygen tension - Sediment Metagenome... | ecosystem: Environmental > Aquatic > Freshwater >...
ATCCCTGCCGATGACTACGATTCGCCGTGGAAAGAGGCGGTTGAACATTATTTTCCGGAATTGTTGGCCTTTTATTTTCCAGCGGCCTATGCTCAAATAAGACTGGACGCACGAGCCGGTGTTCTTGGATCAAGAGCTTCGCGCCGTGGTGCAGGATGCTGAGCTGGGCAAACGCTTTGTGGATAAACTGGTCAGAGTGATGCTACTGCATGGCGATGAGCGTTGGGTCTATATCCACATTGAAGTGCAAGGGAGCCGACAAGCTGAATTCGCCAAACGCATGTTTGTTTACAATTATCGGCTGTTTGACCGGTATGATCGGCCTATTGCCAGTATGGCCGTGTTAGCTGATAGTCATGCTAATTGGAAACCCAATGGTTTCGGGTTTGAACTATTAGGCTGCAAACACAGTTTGGAATTTCCGGTGGCGAAATTAACGGACTATGCGGAAGATCTGGATCGCTTACAAACCGAAGACAATGCCTTCGCCTATGTGACGGCTGCGCACATCTTGACGCAGAAAACGCGCAAGAATGCACAAGATCGATATGATGCAAAACGCCAGTTAGTTCGTTTACTGTACGAACGTCAATGGGATAAGCAACGTGTCATTGATTTATTTTTCGTCATCGACTCCATGATGACCTTACCGGCCTGGTTGGAGCAATCCATCTGGCAAGAAATTACCGAGATTGAGGAGGGCAAGAATATGCGCTATGTATCCAGTGTAGAACGAATTGGGATTGCTAAGGGCAGGCAGGAAGGTTTGCTTGAAGGTGAGAAGAAAGGCTTACTTGAAGCGAATCAGAAAACCTTACGGCGTCTATTATTACGGCGATTTAAAGATATGCCTGAATGGGTTGAAGATCGTATTAGTCAAGCTACCGGCTTAGAACTGGAGCAATGGCTGGATAATATTCTGGATGCGGCAACGATTGACGCGGTTTTTGAGCCAGACGCAACCTCACATTAATGGGTGCGTATAAAAAGGCGATGGGTTACTGCTAAATCTAGGTGGGTAATTGCCGCCGAACAGCCGCTCAAATCGCCACATTTCACAGCGTCATGTGCATCGAACTGTGTTTTTATAAAAATCAATGCTTCTTGTGAGTGGCTGTGAAAGTAGTTCATCAGAAACTGACCTTTGCTGACCACACAACAATCGGCGCTAGTTCATACTGTGCCTGACATACTGGCACAAGTGATTCGCCTTTTGATACCATACGAATCGATGGTGTAAATTTAACATTCATTATTCACGTTATAATTCGATCCCCCTGATGAGAAAGATAGCCGCTAAAGTATCCAAACGGATAAGTAAATTGAGCGCAAGTAAAATCATTGACCTGAATGAATACCGGCGGCAGAAAAAAGAAACGGAATCGCTGTTTGACGACATAATGACCGCCGAAACTGCTATCCAAACCGGTTATGATCCTTTACACGCCATCTATATTCATACCCAGAACTTGCTATCGGTGCTCACCGAAGCATTGCAGGCTGTTCCTGAGCCAGCTCTAAACCGATTTTTTGACACCATTGCGAGTGCTGACGAGCTCTATATGCCAAGTGGCCCGCCGATGAGTCCACTAACTACGAGCTATTTTAACTGCTGGTTACTGTTTGACCTGAAATTCGGACTCGACCAAGAAACGCTCACCACGCTAACTATCGATCTCCAACGCCATTTGGGCTTAGACAAAAACACCCTGGCGGTTATGCAATCGATGCAAGAGTCCCGAATGGGCATGTATGAATTTATGGGGAGGGAAGGGGATAAAGTATTGTTACGGGAACTCACCCGTCAGGAGGTCGTCACGTGCATTTGCCCATCCGGTTATTTTGGAAAAACGCTAGGTGAATTGTGGTTTGCTCGGGTATTAAAACCCGTTATAGGCCAGTTTCCCTATAGTGTGGTATTTACGACACCTTATGTGCTATCAAGTCATGAAAAGCCCAGATGGGAAGCCTATCTTAAGCGAACTGTCAGCCAGAAAAAGACCCATACCACGGCGAACTCCTTGGAAAGTTTGATGAAATACGGCTTATCGGATGCTTACTGGCATGAGTATATACACCAAGCGTATGTTAACCACCAGCTTGAAGCCATTTTTCTGCAAGGATTGCCCGATGTCAGTTCAACCAGGCCCCATTATACCGGCAGCCCAAGCTATATCGCCATATTACCGGACTCGGACATGAATTAAGAAGTGAGTTCATAATATTTTTTGAAGATTAGAGCAACAAGAATTACGTGAGAAATCACCAATTTGAATTTGTAAATGAATAATTATCAGCCACCATACAAGATCGCGTCATCAATCCTTGCTTTGGTTGCAAACATCAGCGAGCAAATTGGCCGTTGGGGTAGATCCCCAGGCGATGGTGAAGAAGGTGGACTAGCGGGAGTATTTGAACAGTAATTGACGGTTTAAACAAAATCCGGCTATGAAAATCTTCTCTACAGAGGCCGCTGTAAACTAGTCATTTCGAACTGGCTGGCTATCAAGTTACGACCCACAGGAGACCGTCGGAGCCGTGCTCAGATGTTCCAGAAAGCAGGCATTCGCTGATTTTGGATAGATCCACCACAGAATCAATAAAATCAATTCAACCTGACCCCATAGATTCGTGCTCTTTCTCCACCAATCTCGGCTTCCTATTTCGCTACGCTATAAAGATCAAAACAGCAACCACAAATAACGCTGTGGTGCTTCAGGATAATACTTTTCGCCCTCGCTCCGTTTTCATTATGTTCAGGGCTCACGTAAAGATTAATTGCCGAAAGAGCCTACGTTGAACTATTAGTCCCTTAGGCTATAGTTGTATTCAGCTGCTTTCTACCTGTTGTGATTAACACCCTTATTTGTATACTTACTTCCCATAACAATGAAAATTAACCACGCCAATTTTTTTGTTTTCTCTATACTTGTTTCGGTCAATGCCCAAGCTATTGACCTTGGCTATGGGTTTACGCTTAAAGGCTTTGGGACTGGCGGCCTGGTTAATAGCAGTAACGACAATGCTGACTTTGTGGCCAACAGTGTATTACAACCTAACGGGGCGGGTACGAGCGGCAATCCCAGCCTGGTGGTCGACACTAAAATAGGACTGCAACTCGATTATAAAGTCAATGATCGCTTGAGTTTTGCCGCCCAGGGACTGTCCAAACAGCAATACAATAAATCCTTTGTACCGGTACTGGAGTGGGCATACGCCAAATTCAAACTTATGCCCGAACTGGATATCCGTGTCGGCCGCATTCGACCGGCAATTTATATGTTGTCCGATTACCTGGATGTAAACTACGTCAACCCCTGGGTGCGACCACCAACAGAATTTTATTCTTCAGCGCCAATTTCTCATATGGAAGGTGTGGATTTTCTTTGGCGTCCTACCACCGGTGATATTAGTTGGCTGGTACAGCCTTATTATGGTGTAACGGAACTGGGCTTACTTACCCCTCAAGGGGTGGCTGGCCAACTGAACGCTGATCATATACTTGGGATTAATCTGTCCGCATCGTATAGTGATTTTACTTTACGGTTTGGTTATGCCCAAACCGAGTTAACTATTCACTCAGATAAGTTCAGTCAGGCTACAGCATTATTAAACGGAATTTGTAATTACGGCGATCAGACCGCCTGTTACCAAGCCAGTGCCGCAAGTCCGTTAGGTAAACATGCTGATTTTTTGTCTGTGGGAGCTAATTGGGATAATGGTGACTATTTCGTGCTGGGAGAGTACGGCAAACGCACCACTAAAACCTATGCTGTTGCTGATGTTACTTCCTGGTATCTTAGCAGCGGTGCACGGTTCAAAAAAATTACGCCCTATATTACCTATTCAGCGTTTCATAATGATTCGCCTGTTGCCTATGGGGGTGACACGACACCCGGCTTAGGCAACATTGTCAATCAAATTACAACAGCCGTCATGCAGGGTAACTCAATGGATCAGAACACCCTTTCTTTGGGTGTGCGCTATGACTTTATGCCTAACCTGGCCTTAAAAGGCCAATGGGATCATGTGCAGACCAGCACTAAAAGCGGGATACCTGGATCCGGCAGCGGTTTGTTTGCAATTCCTCAACCTGATTTTGCTAATGGCGGGAATCAAGTTGATTTATTTAGCGTCACGCTTGACTTCGTATTTTAGGGTTGTCGAGATGAAACAAATAAAAGCATTTTTTTTAGCCGTTACATTATTATTCACTTCTTATTCCGCCCAAGCCGAAATAGTGGTGGTGGTGAGCGCCCAATCTACAGTCGAGCATCTGGACAAAAATAAGATTGCTGCAATCTTTCTTGGCAAAACGGATACCTTTCCGAACGGGATACAATCTGTGCCCATAGAACAAGCCGAAGGCACTAAGGCATACGAAGAGTTTCACCATTTAGTAACCGAAAAGTCGATGTCTCAGCTTAATGCTTATTGGTCAAAAATGGTGTTTTCCGGCAAGGGCCACCCATCTAAAGAAGTCTCTAATGGCGCCGAGGTCTTGAAGCTTATCGCCGCAAACCCCAGCATGATCGGTTACCTGGAAAAATCATTGGTTGATGACAAGATAAAAGTGGTCTTTGCGCCCTGATCGCATGAACTATTATACTGAGCATAGCGTGTTACCGTGCGATTATGCGAAACCATTCGTTGGCAAAGCTGGGTATTGATGCTTAAAAAATTTGGTAGCCGAGTAAAAACTGTTAAGGGAAAATGCGTGGTATGTTCCAACAAAGTGTAAGCAAAAAAACAGGTAACAACAAAAAACACCGTCCCCCCAAAGCAAAGCCCTTGCTGAAAGAAAGACACAGCCATTCCATGCGCAAAATTATACTGATGGTTATCGTTGCTGTACTGGTATTTCTGGCCTTCATTATATTCAGTCTGCACACGTCAGTTAAAAATAACGAGCAACTATCGGCCATTAAAAATTTATACTTTCCAGTGCTTGAACAAGTCGATGCCAATATTGTGCGGCTGGACAAACTCGATGAGCATATGATGCAGTCGGTGATGATCGGGGAACGTGATGAAATTGATATTGCCGCCGAGTTCTATCACGAGGCTGACGATACCTTTGCTGACATGGCCAGACTCTATCTGTCCCAAGAGGAGGAGATAAACCGACTTCGATCTGAATTTAAACAACACTTCGAGCAGGCGAGGCATACCGCATTGATACTGTTAAAAAATAGTGGTCAAGATAAATTAGGTTTGTCGGTGCAAATGAACACATCTTTAAAGGCTTTACGGCAGCATATTCGTCGCTTCCGTACTGAGAGTTATGCTAACTTTGTCAATACCCTGACAAACTCGCAGCAATCAGCCAAGATTAATACCTATTTAGGTATTGCGGTAGGCTTGATGAATTTGTTTTTCATGCTAGTGCTGATGTATTTTATTAATAAAAGCGTCAAGATGACGAAGGCTGCGGTTGATGCAAAGGAACAGGCGGAAGCAGCCAATAATGCCACGAAAGCTAAATCTCAATTTCTGGCCATGATGAGCCATGAAATTCGTACCCCAATGAATGGTGTGTTGGGTATGACTGAATTGTTACTGAATACTGAGTTAAGCAGTAAGCAAAAGCATCTGGCTGAAACCGCCTATCGTTCTGCGGAATCGTTGTTAGGGGTTATCAATAATATCCTGGATTTCTCTAAAATCGAGGCTAACAAGCTCCAATTAAGTTTAAGTCACTTCGATTTACGACATCTACTGGAAGATACAGTGGAAATGCTCGCCACTCAGGCGCACCGTAAAAAACTTGAATTGGTGTTGAATGTTTCGGCTGACTTCAGTGGTGTGGTATACGGAGATGCTGACCGTCTTCGTCAAATATTCATCAATTTGTTAGGGAACGCTATTAAATTTACCGAATACGGTGAAATTCAATTAAGAGCCGTCTGCGAAAAACCTCTGGTAAACTCAAGGATGCAGGTATTATTCGAAGTGACTGACACCGGAACGGGTATCCCAGCTGAACAACAACACAATATTTTCGAAAGCTTTACCCAAGCCGATGGTTCTATTACTCGCCGTTACGGTGGTACAGGGTTAGGATTGACCATTTCGAAGCAATTGGTTAATTTAATGGGAGGGGAGTTACAAGTCAGTAGTATTCCGAGCAAGGGGTCGCGCTTTTACTTTAGTTTGCAGCTAGCGTGTAATCCTGAACAGGAATCGACAAAAGCAGATATCAGTGCTTTACGTAATGTCAATATTTTGGTGGTCGATGATAATGCAACCAATCGAGAAATTCTATATGGCCAGTTAACCCACTGGGGTGCTCGGTGTCTTTGTTTGTCCAACGGCGCTGAAGCACTGGCACATTTAAAAGTTGCCCAGCTTGAAAACAAACGCTATCAGGTCGTTTTATTAGACTGGCATATGCCGGACATGGATGGTTTGACACTGGCGAAAACGATCGTCAGTGAATCGCATATGCCTAATATGGCGATGGTGATGCTGAGTTCTGACAATACGGGCAATCAGGAGCAAGATTCCGGCATCTGTTTTTTTCTTACAAAACCGGTGATTCAACAAAAATTATTAAACTGTTTGCTGGAAGTGCTGGGAAAAGGCCAGGCACAGCCGCACCTACCCAACAATGACCGTAAGCCTATTAAGGTAGTGAATAGTCTTATTCTGCTGGTGGAAGATCAATTAGTTAACCAGCAAGTAGCCGACTATATGCTGAAAGGTATGGGCTGTCAGGTTGAAATCGCGTCAAATGGTCTGGAAGCCGTGAAGCTTAGCGCCACAAAGAAATTTGACCTGATTTTAATGGACTGCCATATGCCGCTGATGGATGGTTTTGATGCGACAAAAGCCATTCGAGCGCGCGAACAGTGTGCAGTTAATCAACAACGCGTGCCCATTGTGGCATTAACGGCCGATGTGCAAAAAGAGATTAGTACCCAATGTCTGGAAGCTGGGATGGACACTTTCCTGAGCAAGCCGTTTAATTCACAGCAATTAAAATCCTTACTGGACCAATGGATCGTGGTTAAGCAGGAGGATGTAGCAGCGACACTTGCACCCTCTATCAACCCAATGCAAAAATAGGTGATTACTGGGCTACCCATTGCCACGGGTATAGTCCTAAATCAACAAGTACTTAAAAATCTAAGGCAAATAAGGACGGATACCAGCAACACCATGTTGGACAGTATCGTCAGTCTGTTTATAAAATCCCCACCGGAAACGTTAGAGCAGTTGCGAATAGCCTTGCTAAATGAAGACAGCCAGGCATTAGGCCAGCGTACGGCGAAGTATTTCTGTGACTACGTCTAGACTGATTCTGCCAATAAAATCAATATATTAGAGAAAGCTCACTTAAAAAAGTCACAATAATACTTTGCAGATTTTATCTGAAATATCTAAAATCTATTTTCCATCAAATAGATATGGCATATCACTGTGGTACTTAATATTTGAATCTGAGTGTCTTTTTTACTAGAAATGCCGGTTTGTACAAAAAAGTCACAATAATACTTACACAAAAGTCACACTTTTACTTCGCCGTACGGTATGCGTGAGTCGAAACCGCTTTGACCAATTAGATTTTATCTGAAATTAATTCCGCAATCACTTCAGGCGCCAACGGCAACAATTCATCAATGCGGCTATTAGGCCATGTGGGTAATTTTTCCTGGACGTCTTTTAACCAGATTTCCGGATTAATCCCATTGAGCTTGGCCGTGCCAAACAATGTTTGGATCACGGCGGCGCGCTTTCCTGCCCGCTCTGAACAGACGAAAAGCCAATTCTTCTTATTATGCGAAGCTTTGCATAAAAAAAAGTCTGGCTGTTTAGTGATACGCCCAAAGGCGCCAGAGCCAGTGCCATACATTACAGCTTAATTGAAACCGCCAAAGCTAATGGTCTGGAGCCCTATGCTTATTTAACCCAAGTGCTTAAGGCACTGCCTTATGTCGACACTGTAGAACAAATTGAAGCCTTACTGCCTTGGAATTTAAAAAAATAGCTGGTTTGTGAAATTGGGCAAGTATGTGGGTTAATAACCGCTTACATCAATTTTCTTTGCGGTATTTTTTGCAATGTATTTTTGTCCAGAAACATGTTCTGCGATTTTTTTATGGACATCATCTAATGATTCATAAGAGGTACCAAAGAATTTTTTTGCAATATCATTGCGATCTTTCATTTTTGCTTCGCTATGTTTTGGTGATTTTCTGTAAGCTGTGCCTAAATATTGATACATCATACGTTTAAAACCATACAGTTCATTTTCCCGAAACCTGGGCAAGGATCACAGTACGCGCCCATGTCATTAAAACCAAATGAGGAAGGGGAGACTAGCGTTTCTCGCCTGCCGGGTCTGGGGAAGGGCGTGGCCGGAATACACGTCTCATTAATCTGTTCCATAATTTTGAATGAGATACTTCGGAGCTATCGATGGAATCAGTCAGTTCTGCCCCCTTAAGCTTGCGAGTGAGCTCAATCGTCCGTGAGTGAAACTCCTCTAACTCTGGACGGTGCCCCACGCTTATTAACATAGCATCCTTAAGTTCATTTCCAAAAAAATTCATCATTGCAGTTTGGCCGTCATCATCTAAAGCCGAAGTGGCCTCATCGAGTACAACGATGTTAGGTTTATTTAATAATACTCGACAGAATGCAAATCGTTGTTGTTCACCACCTGAAAGTTTTTTATCCCAACTGTCTTCATCATCTAAGCGATTTTTTAAATGACGCAGCCCACATTTTTGCAAAGTTTCAATCAGGATATCATCACTGAATTTATCATCCTCGTTAGGATATGCTAGCGCAGTGCGTAATTTCCCATGTGGTATATAGGATTTTTGGGGTATAAACATAACAGTGGCATTAGCGGGCACCAAGACTTCTCCATTACCCCACTGCCAAAGACCAGCGATAGCGCGAATTAGTGTTGATTTACCTGATCCGGATTCGCCTTTGATCAACACGTGTTCGCCAGGACCAATGATCGCTTCGGCATCGTTGATCAGTACCTTCCCATTACTTAACGTCACACTTAGCTCACGTAGATGTAAATTGTCATCAGAGCTTTGTCCTGTCACAATTTGCTGACCTTCTTTATCAGATACGTCAAACTCCGCCATCGTCTCCCATAATTGCACTACACGAGAAGCAGAAGCAGCCCATTCCGCCAAGCGAGCATAATTTTCTACAATCCAGTTTAACGCGTTTTGAACTAGGACAAAAGCAGCAGCGACCTGCATTAACTGGCCGATGGTCATGTCACCAGAAAGATATTTTGGCGCACCCAGTATAAGGGGAATGACTGGAGCAAGGACATTGTTGCCTTGACTTAAAAAAGTTATAAAAGCCCCGTGTTTTGCTACTAACCTCCAGCGAGCCAATACAGTGTCTAAGTCATCATTAATAGCTTGTTTTTCGCCATCCTCACCCCCGATTAATGCGATACTTTCAGCATTATCACCGATACGCACCAGATCGGATCGACTTTGTGCCTCAGCTGCATTTTTAGCCTCTGTATATTTAATCAGAGGCTTCCCAAGGATCAACATTAATACAGAGTTAAATAAGCTATAGACAATCACGGCAATTACAAAATACCCTGGAATAGTATATTCATTTATTTTAAATGAGCCACCAGTTTGCCAGAGGACGCTAAAAAAAACGGTTGCGGTGAGGAAAGCATTTAATAGACCACTCGCAAAATCTATAACCGGTTCAGTCGCAATTCGGGCATCGTCAGTCATTCTGAATTCCGGGCTGTCGATTTCTGGAGCTGCTATGTTAAGTTGATAAAATCTTCTATTGTTTAGCCACGAAGAAACCAGTTTCAAAGTAAGCCAGCGTCGCCAATGTATCTGTAAAAGTTGTCTAAAATAGACTAGAGACATGACGCCAGCGATAGCTATCGATGCCAACCCGATAAAATAAATGACGGCCTGCAGGACATCGTCTATGTTTTTTGCACTCAGAGAATCGAAAAAATACCGGTTCCATTGATTAATCCCATATTGGACTCCGATATTAATTAGTATAATGACAATATTGATAAGGGTTAATGACCAAGCAATTACCCCGGTTTTTCCTTTCCAAAAGCCGGCTGCCAATTTCCAAAATTTACCAAAAGAAAATGTGTTGGAAATGTGGCGATCATCTGGAACAGCATTAGTAGCTAACGTTGTAAGGTCATTGTCTTTATTCTTATCGATTTGACTAGTTGCGCTCATTTTCCTGGTCCCATTCGCTACGGCAACTTTGCATCAAGAGTAATGCATACCTATTTGTTTAATAGTATCCATGGGTTAGATGGATTTTAATAGAGATATTTACAATGCCTAATAGATTACATTCAAGGCTTGAAGTCTACGATTTGCAATGGCACTACGCCAATGAAGAATAACTAAATCATTCATCAGGCTGAAACTCTTTTATATTTCGCATCCTCCAGGTTTCAATAAGATGAAGATATATGGTCGGTGTAATAGTCAACTCCGGTTTTAAGCTAAGGGTAAACCCCTGCAATTAATGACAGGAAGTTTTTTTAAGGCGTCCCAATTGTCATTCCACCGTCAACATACAGAGTGGCACCCGTTACATAATCAGATTCATCAGATGCCAACCAAACAGCGGCTTTAGCAATATCTTTCGGATCTCCGATACGCCCATAAGGTATCGCATTCATCATATTTACTTTCCCTTCAGGCGTTTCCCTTTCTTCTTCGTTAATAGGTGTTTTTATTGCGCCAGGTGAAATACTATTAACCCGGATTTTATCTTTGGCTAACTCCTGCGCCAAACATTTCATCATCATGTTGACGCCGCCTTTTGATACTGCGTAATTGATATGACCCGCCCAGGGCATAATGTCATGAACAGATGAAATGCAAATAATTTTGCCTAAAGAGCACGATAATTCTGGTTTTAATCCCCGCTTCAAAAATTCTCGGGCGGCTTCTCGGGCGCATAAAAATTGTCCAGTCAGATTAACACTCATGACCTTCTCCCATTGAGCCAACGTCATATCCACAATAGATGCATCATCTTGTAACCCGGCGTTATTGATTAATATATCAATACTACCCCATTCTTGGCAGATGGACTTAAACATATCTATCACTTGATTTTCTTGGCTTACATCCGCTTTGTAAACTTTTACAATACCGTCATTTTTGCTAATCTTTTCTGCAAGAGCATCGGTCATTTCATCATTTTCAACATAATTTATCATAACCTTTGCACCTGCTCTTGCAAGTCCTTCAGCTACCGCTGCTCCAATACCACTATTACCACCAGTAATGAGTGCACGTTGTCCAAGCAGTATCTTGTTTTCAGAGTGTGATATCATGGGCTTGACCTTATAAAATATGATTAAGGTAAATTTGGACCCTCGGAAGCGAGGGCTTAAGTATTCTTATAAGTTCTGATCGCATATAAATTCCTTTCAGGTAGGTGAGCGAAAATATATTTACTATTAGGTACCTTGAAACAAACCGATTCCAGTCAACTGTGGTGGCACTCTTTAAGGATCTCACAATCGCTTTGTGCTTCTGTCAGTGCCTATACTACCTGTATGTATTGAATGCAGATATTACGAGATTCACAAGTCGTCCATGTATTAGAAACATGAACTCTTATCAGTGATTACAACGGTATTTCGACCACCTCCACTAATAATGTCATAGTAGAAGATGGATTGTTAGTCGCTTGAAATGAGCCTGATATCGGGGGAACAGATTCTGGATGTCGACTTACTGCCACGGCGATGTGACCATTATCCACCACTTGACCAGATGTTGAGTCAAAGCCTTTTCAACCAGTGCCAGGTAAATAGACTTCGGTCCAAGCGTGAGTTGCACCTTGGCCTGGTAACAATGTTGGCGAATGCAAATATCCGCTAACAAAACGTGCAGCTAGGCCTAGGTGATGACAGGCTTCGATGAATAAAGTAGCAAATCCCTGAGCGATTAGCCAGCGTGGTTCCCGGGGATTGCACGCCAGGCTCTTCCCGACTCAGGTAAGTAAATCCAGTGGCGATCCCTTTATTAATCCATTCCAACAGCAGATAGGTTTCCACGACTTGACCGGCGTACCAAAATTGCTTTATCTAGTTGTTCACCACTTCGCTATCCTGTTCAAACAGGATATTTAAATAAGGCATTAAGTCTGTGCTTTCGCTAGTTTCGTATTGAAATGGAAACCGCACGGCATAATCGGCCACTAAAAGGGGTCTTGGGTGAGTAGACCTGCCAAGTCGCCTAAGCAAGCCCCTCCTCAGAACCGGACTTGCAAAACTATTGCATCCGGCTCCCGATAGATCAGTGTCCGGGGTTTGAGGTGCAGTGAAACGGTTAACCGAGATAGCTTCAATTATGATGCGCTTTGCAAGTTTATCTACTAAAACGGTTGATATTTAAACACGAAGTAGTTAAATTTCATTGCTTTTATCGTGATTGGCTAGCGGATTTATAGTTGAATTAAATTCCGTACTTTCAGTTAAGCCATCAAATGTACTTACTTTAGGTGCTAAATAGGTAATTCGTTTCACTGCACCTCAAACCCCTAATTATAGAAATGGAAGCCAAAGTGAACTACAGCGAAGTCGGTGTTACCGAATAATGAATGCCCAAAACTAAAGCCGGTGCGGGTGTAAATTTCAGGAATAACCATTTCGGGCCAAAGTGCCAAAAAGCCGTAGGTTTGTTTGCGTTCTTCGACAAGGCCCAGCGCACAGCAGGGCGCTTCGGCAGCGAGAAACTCATCGATAAAACGACTATTGACAGTCAGCCGTGGGAGTAGATGATAGATGTTGCTCATGTGTCGTCAGTTGCATGGTTTGGTGAACCTGTTTAATGGAGGATGGCTGGTTGTGTTAACCGATAATCCGACCCTATAAAGTAATGAACATTATTATATGAGAGAGTAGAGGATGGAGTTGGAATTTCCGGAACCGACCCTGAGCTGACGACCAAGCTGATACCCTCGCTTTCCTTAAAGCGGCCATTCAGTAACATGGTCCGTCAGACACATTGCTCTTTTGTAGACCAAGTAAAATTTTCCATTTGCTAAGCCGCTAAACCGTCAGCATCGGTGTCATAACAGACGGT
>Ga0208264_1000452_pt1 | contig 13045 bp, 8 predicted proteins | sample LakWasMet31_HOW6_2_FD_183873 | JGI IMG/M metagenome (GOLD analysis project Ga0208264, IMG submission 183873) | Freshwater sediment methanotrophic microbial communities from Lake Washington under simulated oxygen tension - Sediment Metagenome... | ecosystem: Environmental > Aquatic > Freshwater >...
ACCGTTGTTAAGCGACTATGAGGCCAAAGCGATCGTGCCGTTACCGTTAAAAGTGTGGCATGAAGCGATGGAATATTCGCTGCATACTGAGTTGTTGATTGCATTAAAAGCGCCGACTATGTCCTTCGACAAGCTCAGGACGAACGAAGACTTGTTGAGTCCGCTCGTGGTGAGTCTGTCGAACCATGAGCGAAATCAACTGGATTTCATACCTTCTAAAGAAGCGCCAATCGCCCAGGCATTTTTTTGTATCGACGATCGTGAATGTTCGCTACGCCGCTATTTGGAAGAACTTAATCCCGGCATTGAAACATTTGGCGCGGCGGGATTTTTTGGCATCGATTTTTTGTATCAGGGCTTTGATGATGCTTATCCCGTCGCCCAGTGTCCAAATATTCTCAATCCCAAACATTTGATCATGGAATCAAACCTGCGGCCGGACGCGGAAAAAAATGCCGTGACCGAAGGTTTCTCTGACCTACACATCAAGCCGCATTCGCTCTTTAAAGGCTGGTTGTTCACGCAAATTTTGGGGATCGGTTATGCCGCGCGGATGCTTTGGGATGTGTTTCGTCCCAGCTCGCAACTGCTAAAAATCAAAAAATTAAGCGAAGTTGACGCGCATACCCATTTGCATTTGCTGAGAGAAAGCGATGAGCCCAATGCCGATGGGCAGCTGTTGGGGTTCTCGGTGACAGAGATGGCCGACAAAATTGAAGGTTTGCTGCGCAATATCGGTCTGACTAAACAATTTGCGCCGCTGGTTGTGGTAGTTGCGCACGGTTCCAGCAGCACTAATAATCCACATTTTGCCGCTTATGATTGCGGTGCTTGCTCCGGTAAACCGGGTGCGCCTAATGCGCGTGCCTTTGCCTGGATGGCCAACTATGAACCGGTGCGGGACGTATTACGGGAGCGAGGTATCGATATTCCGTCAACCAGTTATTTTGTTGCGGCATTGCATAATACCAGCCGTGACGAAATCACTTATTACGACAAACATCTGTTCGCCCAATATCCAGCTGATGTCTTACAAACTTTTCAACACACCATGCAGCAAGCATTGCAAAAAAATGCCTTGGAGCGCTGCCGGTGGTTTGAATTGGGTCCGCAAAAGCATTCTTTTGAAGAGGCACATCAACATGTTGCTAACCGGGCTTCATCGATATTTGAGCCGCGCCCTGAGCTTAATCACTCCAATAATCTGTATTGCGTAGTAGGAAGACGGTCATTAACGCGGGATTTATTTCTCGATCGACGCTCTTTTCTACATTCTTACAACCCTGATTCGGACACTGATGGCCAGATCGTTGTCAAAATCTTATCGGCGATTATTCCAGTCTGCGGCGGTATCAATCTTGAGTATTTGTTTTCGCGCATTGATAACTCGGTGTATGGCGCCGGCACCAAGCTGCCGCATAACGTGATTGGTTTGCTTGGCGTTGCCAATGGTGTCGAAGGCGACTTGCGTACCGGTTTGCCATCGCAAATGATCGAAGTCCATGAACCGGCGCGGTTACTGATTGTTATCGAACAAAGTACGAAAATCTTGGATAAAGCCTTTGCAAAGCTGGGAGCCTCGTTAAAAGAATGGCTGGATAACGATTGGGTGCGTTTGGCGGCGTGTCACCCCGGTACTAATGAGTTGTTCTTTTATCACAGTACAGGCTGGGAACCGGTTGAATTGCCCTCAGATAGCGTGGCGCCGACGGCTAATTGTTCTGAAAACATTATTGTCGGCCAAGTTGCAACGATTCCGGTGCATTGTTTGCGAAGGAGTGCCGCATGAATAGCTTATTGCTAGCCTGTCTGTTGTTACCGCTGTTTGGGCTGCTACTGATTGCCTTGCTGGGGACTAGCGAAAAGAAAATTGCGACCATCAGCTTCTGGACCACCCATGCGATGGGCCTGAGTATCATTGTGTTGCTTGCGCTATGGGCAGCCAACGGTTTTCCTGATCATGAATTTGAGTGGTTTACGTTGTATGAGCGTGGCAGTTATCAATTCCCGATCCTGTTTTATTTTGATCGTATCGGCGCAGCATATTTGTTTGCCGTTTGGGTGATTTTTTCGGTGATTGTGCGTTATTGCCGAAATTACCTGCACCGGGAAACCGGCTATAAACGCTTCTTTATGACCATCTTCGGCTTTGCGCTGGGTTTGAACATGGTCGTGCTGTCCGGATCAATTGATATGCTGTTCGCAGGCTGGGAAATTGTCGGCATCTCGTCATTTTTATTGATCGCCTTTTACCGGCATCGGGTACAGCCGGTGCGCAATGCCTTAAGGACGTACACGGTTTACCGCTTTTGCGACATCGGTTTACTGCTGGGGGCGTGGATGAGTCATCTGTTGTTTCACGACAGCGACCATTTCAGCAATCTTTCCGTGCTGTTTGAACAAACTGCACCAGCGCCTGCCAGTTATCCTGCGTTAATGCTGATGTCGGTGCTGATATTTATTGCTGCATGCGGAAAATCGGCGCAGTTTCCTTTTTGTTTTTGGCTGCCGCGCGCTATGGAAGGACCAACGCCGTCCAGCGCCATTTTTTACGGTGCCTTGTCTGTGCATTTGGGGGTGTTTTTGTTGCTGCGCACCGCACCGATATGGAGTTATCACTACATAACCCGGACGGCACTGTTTAGTATCGGTTTGCTGACTGTGGTGATCGCCAGTCTGTCGGAAAAAACGCAATCAAACATAAAAGGCCAAGTGGCTTACGCCTCCATTACCCAAGTAGGTTTCATGTTTATGGAGCTGGCGCTGGGCTTGGAAACTTTAGTGCTAGTGCATTTCTTAGGCAATGCCTTTTTACGTTGTTACCAGTTGCTGGTATCGCCGTCTATCGTTGCGCATATGATTCGAGTGGAAGGCGCTATCGACACCGACTTTAATATTAAAAACACCAGCATGCCTGATTATTTGCCGGTATCGATACGTGACACACTGCCGGAAGTGCTACAAAACACGCTGTATGTGTTTGCTCTGCAGGAAGGTAACCTGGAGTTGTTGGTGCGTTCAATTCTTTGGGCACCACTCAAACAAGCGGGCGCAAAAATTAATAGCGTCAATTTGGGGGTAAAAGTTGTCGTTGGCTTAGGTGTTCTAATCATGACTTGGCTTGCCTTTACTACGGAATTTATTAATTCCCTGTATCTCGCTGCGCCCGCCGCGCTGGCTATGGTGATGGCGTCATTAAGTGCATTTAGCCAGAAACACAGCTTCATTAAAGTCTGGAATGCCGTTGCCATGAGCGCCTTGTTGGCCGCCAGTTCAGTTTGGTTGTTACATCCTGAGGCCTGGTCAGACATTGTGCTGTTTACTACCGGTATCATTCCATCATGGCTGCTCGGCATCTTGGTGTTAATCAAGTTACCGAAAAAAGATAATTTTAGAGACTCACCTTTTGCCTACCGGGCCATGGCTGAAACAAATCCGCTGTTGTCGTTGTTATTATTTATCAGCTTTTTAGGATTGGTTGGTTTTCCAATTACCCCGGCATTTATTGGCGAAGACTTGTTGCTCTATCACGCCAGTAGCCAATATTCGTGGATAGGTGCGCTCATCGCCGTGTGTTTTGTGATTAACGGTATTGCTGCAGCGCGGGTATTTTTGAGGATTTGTATGGGCAGGCCATTGGAAATAGCTGAGGTAATGGCTAGGGACTAAGTTTGCCTGCCGCAGAATGGCAAGTTATTGCTCGCTATACCCTTCAAATGAGAATTTATTTTATGACCTTACTATTAGCTTATTGTGCAGTGTTACTGAGCTTTGCTTCCGGTTTGTTGGCCTTGCTGATGAATCAGCAACAGCATCTGCAGGGCTTGAGCCAACGCTGGTTTAAAAGGTTCGCTGGAGGTGCCGGTGTTCAATCACTGATTGAACAGAATCTTGATGAACATCGTTTCCCTAACTTATTAAGGCGACTGGTGTTTGTGCTGCTGGGTTTGTCCGGGGTGTTTGCAGTGTTTGCCGGTTTGGCGGTATTGATCAGTACGGAAGTTATCACTGATCAAATCAGCTTAGGTTTACCTTGGTTACCTTGGCATGTGCGTTTTGATAGTTTGTCCGGCTTTTTCTTTTTGATTATTGGTATCGCGGTCATTGCGGTCAGTATTTATGGCCCCGGTTACGTTCACTCATATAAAGAAAAGCAGCATCCTTTTGCGGTGTTGGGCCTATTCACGGGCTTGTTTGTCACCGGCATGATGCTGGTATTGCTGGCCGATGATGCGTTCTTTTTCATGATTGCCTGGGAGTTGATGTCGGTCGCCAGTTATTTTCTGGTCGCGTTCCAACATGAAAACTCCGCTAATCGCCGGGCGGCATTTTTGTATTTGCTGATGGCAGAAGTCGGTGCCTTGGCGATTATTCTGAGTTTTGGTGTGCTCGCCAGTTTTGCCGATGGCTTTACGTTTGATGCTTTGCGGCAAGCGCAACTATCACCCACTTGGGCAAGTATCGCTTTTGTGCTGGCCTTGCTGGGCTTTGGCATGAAAGCGGGCATTGTGCCGATACATGTCTGGTTGCCCGAAGCGCATCCGGTGGCACCGTCACATATTTCTGCACTGATGAGCGGCGTGATGCTTAAAGTCGCGTTGTACGGTTTGATTCGCTTTTGCTTTGATCTGCTGGCCGAAGTGCAATGGCAATGGGGTGTGGTGCTGTTGGTGATTGGCTCGATTTCAGCATTGGGCGGCATTTTATACGCGATGATGCAGCCGAATTTGAAACGTCTTCTGGCTTACAGCTCGGTTGAAAATATCGGCATCATCTTTATGGTGCTGGGCTTATCGATGATCTTCATGGATAACGGCCATCCACAACTGGCGGCACTGGGTTTTTTAGCGGCGCTGTTGCATGCCTTTAACCATGCCTTGTTCAAGAATTTACTGTTTCTGGGCGCAGGCATCCTCCAGCATCAAACTCACGAATTAAACATCGACATGATGGGCGGCTTGATTAAACGCATGCCGCAAACCAGCGCGCTGTTTTTAATTGGCTGCATGAGTATTTCATCCCTGCCGTTGTTTAACGGTTTTGTCTCCGAGTGGCTGGCGTTTCAGACCGCCTTACAAGTGGATGTGCTCGATAACGGCGTACTACGCAGCATGATACCGGTTGCTGCGGCGGCCTTGGCTTTAACTGCCGCATTGGCTGCAGCGTGTTTTGTGAAAGTCTTCGGCTTGATATTTTTAGGCCTGCCGCGCTCACGCAACAGTGAGAAAGCGCATGAAGTCACAGATAAAGGCATGTTGATCGGGCCCGCCTTATTGGCTGGCTTGTGTTTTTTATTCGGGATTTTCCCTGGCTTGATCATCAATTTGATCAATGGCGTTGCCAAGCAATTGCTTGAACAAAGCTTGCCCAATGACACCAGCATGAGCTGGTTGTGGCTGGCACCGGTGTCTGCACATCAGGCCTCTTATTCTGCACCCTTGGTTTTGATTGGCGTTTTGCTGGCTGGGTTTATCACCTTTTGGTATCTGCGTCGTAATCCGGACACCAAAACCATGCGCATTGCTCCTACCTGGGACTGCGGTTTTGGCGGTTTGACGGCGCGCATGCAATACACCAGCAGTGCATTCACCATGCCGTTCCGACGTATTTTTGCTAACGCCTGGATTATTGACGAGCAAATCGACAAAGACATGCGCGGCGCGATGAATCTGGATGTCGCCGCGGTGCATTACAAGTTGCAGGTTGAAGATCACAGCTGGCCAAAGTTATATCTGCCGATTGCTCATGCAGTTAATACCTTGGCTAAACATGTTGGACGCATTCAAACGGGGAATATCCGGGTTTACCTGAGTTATTCGTTTGTCACTTTAATCATCATGCTATGGGTGATCAGCTAATGTTGTGGATATTGGCAGTAATTCAAACCATCCTGTTTGTGGCGCTGGCACCTTTGCTGGCAGGCTGGCTCAAATGGTGTAAGTGTCGCTTGCAAAATCGCCGGGCACCGTCGTTATTTCAGCCCTACAAAGATCTACTCAAATTGATTCGTAAACAGCCGGTGGTGTCTGAGGATGCTTCCTGGCTATTTACCAAAGCGCCGTTCATTATTTTTTCTGCCACGGTGTTGGCGGCATCGGTAGTGCCGCTGATTGCCGTGGATTTACCGACCTCCGCCAGCGCTGACGTGATTGTGTTGGTAGGTTTTTTTGCTTTTGCCCGTTTCTTCCTGGCGTTGGCAGGTTTAGATGTGGGCACAGCGTTTGGCGGCATGGGCTCCTCGCGAGAAATGACCATTTCTTCACTGGCAGAACCGGCGATGTTGATGGCGATTTTCACGCTGACCATGACGGCCTCTACTACCAATCTGTCGTTTGCGATTATTCATGTGCTGAATGAAGGTCTGGTGTTGCGGCCTTCGTTTGTATTCGCTTTGTTTGCGCTGTTGCTGGTCGCCATCGCCGAAACAGGACGCGTGCCGGTTGATAATCCCAGCACGCATTTGGAACTGACCATGATTCATGAGGCGATGATTCTGGAATACAGCGGCCGACATCTGGCATTGATTGAATGGGCCAGCCAATTAAAGCTGATGCTTTACGGAGTCTTGATTGCCAATATTTTCTTACCTTGGGGGATTGCGCAAACTCAGGATTTACATGCGTTAGGTGTTGGTTTGCTGGCGATACTCGGCAAACTGGCCGTGTTGACGATCGTGTTGGCGCTTACTGAAACCATGCTCGCCAAAATGCGTCTGTTTCGGGTGCAGGAGTTTTTGGGCTTCGCCTATCTGTTGGGCCTACTGGGCATGTTAAGCCACATCATTCTGGAGGCATCACGCTAATGAACATTGAGCAACAGGATTTTTATACCCAGGCCATTTTGTCGATGGCGGCATTAGTCGGCTTAACCTCATTTTTAATGTTGGGGCAGGGGCGATTATTACGACTGATTTTTGTGTTTGCGTTGCAGGGTTTGCTACTGACAGCGACCACGGCATTAGCTGCTTACAGTTTGGATAATTACCATCTGTACATTTCTGCCGTATTAACGCTGGCCTTAAAAGTCATTTTTATCCCGATCATGCTCAGACGACAGGTACTGGCGATGAACATGCATCGGGATACCGAGGCCTTAAAAAACAACACGGCGGTGATGATCGGCGGCGCCAGTTTGATGGTCTTTAGTTATTACGTGCTGCATCCCATCGTGCAGACATCTTCCGTAGTCATGGTGAATGCCTTGGCGGTGAGTCTGTCTGTGGTACTGCTGGGGATGTTGTTGATGATCTCTCACCGTCAGGCGATTGCGCATGTGGTGGGGTTTATGTCGATTGAAAATGGTTTGTTCTTTGCGGCGATCGTTGCCACCAACGGCATGCCGTTGGTGGTTGAGTTGGGTGTGGCCTTTGACGTGCTGGTTGCGGCTGTGCTGTTCGGTATCTTTTTCTTTCATATTCGTACCAGCATCGATTCACTGGATGTGGACCGGCTCAACCGTTTGCATGAGGTGGAAAAATGATCGCGGCCTATTTGTTACTGCTAATCTCATTCGGCGGCATTCTTTATTTTGCGCTGTCGGGCCATAAAGCCGACACCGGCAAGATAAATATTGGGTTCAATGGTGTCAGCCTGTTGGCGACTATTTGGCTGGCGATTAATGTGTTTAATCAAGGGACCTTGCTCTCAGAAGACAAAAGCTTTTTGGTTGATTCCTTCAATGTCTATTTGATTGTGTTAACGGCATTTATTGGTTTTACCACGTCGATATTTTCTTCGCCTTATATGGCTCATGAAAAGGAGCTGGGCAAGCTCACCGATCAGCGCTTAAAAATGTATTACTCCATGTATCAAGGCTTCATGCTGGCGATGTATCTAGTGTTGACTACTAATAACATGGGCGTGATGTGGGTGGCGATGGAAGGCGCGACCCTGGCTACTGTGCTGTTGGTCAGTTTGTATCGCACCCCGGAATCGATTGAGGCGGCCTGGAAATATTTTATTTTGTGCGGTGTTGGTATTGCCCAGGCACTGTTCGGCACCATTTTGCTGTATTACGCGGCGGTGCAAATTGGCGATGGTGAAAACGCTTTGTTGTGGTCGGTGCTTTATACCAATGCCGATAAGCTCAATCCTGAAATTCTTGAGATTGCCTTTGTATTTTTGCTGATCGGTTACGGCACCAAAATCGGACTGGTACCTTTGCATAACTGGTTGCCCGATGCGCACTCCGAAGGTCCGACGCCGATGTCCGCGGTTTTGTCTGGCTTATTATTGAACGATGCCTTGTACGCCGTGGTACGCAATAAAATGCTGGTCGATGGTGCAACGCATTCAAGCATGGCCGGTTTTTTAATGATGGGCTTCGGCTTGCTGTCCTTTCTGGTGGCGGCGCTGTTTTTGCACCGCCAAAAAGACATCAAACGGCTATTTAGTTATTCCTCTATCGAACACATGGGGCTAATGACCTTCGCCTTTGGCATGGGCGGGCCGTTGGCAACATTTGCCGCTTTGCTGCACATGACCGTGCATTCATTGACCAAATCGGCCATTTTCGTGACCGTCGGCCATGCCTCGCAACTGGCCGGTACGCAAAGCATGGATAAAATCCGCGGCTTGATAAGAACCCAACCCAAAATCGGTTGGGGCTTATTAATCGGTACGGTCGCTATTGCCGGTTTCCCTCCATTTGGCGTGTTTACCAGTGAGTTTTTGGTGCTGCTGGCGACCATGCACAGCTACCCATGGCTAGCGCCATTGCTGTTGTTAGGCATCGGCATCGCGTTTGCCGGCTTATTTAGACACATCCAGCCGATGGTATACGGCGAGCAACCCGAAGGTCAGTTGCCGGTGAAGGCCAATTTATGGCCTGTGATTATTCATCTTGCCCTGGTGTTGTGGATGGGCTTAGCCATCCCTGGATTTTTGGCTGACTGGTTTGGCCAGGCGACTACGTTGATTGCAGGGAGTTCACCGTTATGAGTGATACAAATTGGACGAATGAGTTTTTAGCGTTGCTGGGTATCGCCGGTATACCTGTTGAGCCGATTCATGTGCCATCGATGGTGCAGGGCGGCCAGAAAATACTCTGGCAGATTGATAGCGAAGACTGGCAACAATTCAGTCAGTATGCCAAGGCGCAAGGCCTACGGTGGGTCGCAGGATGGGCCGAGCAAGTGCCAGAACAGTTTTTAGTGAATGCCTGTTTTGAAAAGCAGGGCGCGTATGTGTTGCTACGTACCATTGTCAGCGAACACAAACCTGAGTTGCCGACACAAGCCAATGTTTACCCGGCTGCCAATCGCAGTGAACGGCACACACAGGATATGTTCGGCATTCACTTTGTTGGTCATGTCGACAATCGTCGTTGGACTCGGCATCAGGCCTGGGATAAGCACAGCCATCCATTGCGCAAGGACTTTCCGGTGCAAGGCACGCCAGCGGCGGTTACTCCACCGGATATGGATTATCCGTTTATCAAAGCGCATGGCGCAGGTGTCTATGAGATTCCGGTCGGCCCGGTGCATGCCGGCATTATCGAACCAGGACATTTTCGTTTTCAGGCGGTTGGCGAGTTAATTTTGAATTTGGAAGAACGATTGGGCTATGTCCATAAAGGCATCGAAAAAATTGCCGAAGGCCGTACGCCTGAATCTTTGGCCCGATTGGCCGGGCGCGTGTCCGGCGATACCACAGTGGGTCATGCCTGGGCCGCCTGTATGGCGATGGAGCAAGCCGCTGGCGTGACTATCCCACCGCGTGCTGTTTTGCTGCGGGGTATTTTTGCTGAGCGCGAGCGCATCGCCAATCACATGGGTGATATGGGCGCTATTTGTAATGATGTCGCTTTCGTGTTTGCGCAAATGCAGTTCACTCGTTTGCGGGAACTCTGGCTGCGCACCAATGCCAAGGTGTTTGGTCACCGCTTGCTGATGGATAGCATTGTACCGTGTGGCGTGGCTAGTGATTTAACGCATGAAGACAGCACGCTGATCAGACAGGAATTAGCCGTCTTAAGAAAGGAGCTGAGTGAAGTTATCAATGCCGTGGATCTTAATTCGTCACTGGAAGATCGCTTATACACGGCGGGCTTTTTATCACAAGAACTCGCGGCCGCCTTCGGTGCGTTGGGCTATGTCGGACGTGCTAGCGGACAGCAATTCGATGTGCGCCATGATGCCGCCTACCCGCCATACGATCAGGTCAAGGTGAAGGTCGCCACAGAAAATCAGGGTGATATTGCTTCCCGCTTCTGGGTGAGACATAAAGAAATCAATGCCTCGCTAAAATTGATTGAGCACTTCCTGCAACAACTGGAACCCGGAGACATTATCAGCAGTTGGCAAACACCAGCATCCGGTAGCGAAGGATTAGGGATTGTCGAAGGCTGGCGCGGCGAAATTGTGACCTTTGTTCGCTTTGATGATCACAACCAGATCGTCCGTTTTTATCCGCGCGACCCCAGTAGTTTGAACTGGCCTGCCTTGGAGAAACTGGTGCTGAACAACATCGTCCCGGATTTTCCGGTCTGCAACAAATCCGTGAATGGCTCATATTCGGGCAATGATTTATAGGACGGAAATATGCTCAAACTCATAAAAAAAATCTTTACCACCGGTGTGGTGACCGAGCCCGTTAAATTTCCTACCGATAATGAATTGGAACAACTGGGCATTACGCTTAAACAACGTATCGACAAAAAATTTAACGGCAGCATTGCCATACGCCAAGTAGATGCTGGCTCCTGCAATGGCTGTGAGTTGGAAATCCACGCCTTAAACAATCCCTATTACGACATTGAGCGCTTCGGGATTCATTTTGTTGCCTCGCCGCGTCATGCCGATGTCTTGCTGGTGACCGGCCCGGTGTCGCGGCACATGCAAACTGCCTTATTGCGCACGTATGACGCCACGCCCAATCCGAAATGGGTGGTTGCCGTGGGTGATTGCGCGGCTTGCGGTGGTGAGTTCGGGGTGTCTTACGCCAGCTGCGGTGCCGTATCGAATGTTATCCCTGTCGATGTCACCATTCCCGGTTGCCCGCCGACGCCGTTGGCGTTGATGAAAGGGTTATTGGGTTTGATGGGCTAATTAAACGAACCTAAAAATTGCACTTCGACAAACTCAGTACCCATAGGACATAAATGCGAACGGGTCGCCTATTTACCATTCGTGCCCAGTCGTGAGCTTGCCGAACGATCAATGCATGAACGGATAAAAAAGCCAATTTACTCGGTTGATATGTTTTTGTACTTAAGGTGATCAAATATGCGTAAAAAAATAAAGCTACTCAATGCCACGGCTGTGATCGTTGGTTTAGCTACTATGTTGCCGCTTGCAAAAGCCGATGAATTGTTTCAAGACTCCGGAAGCTGGTTACAGGTAGTAGGCGAGGGCAGTTTAAAGGTGTTGGATCTAGGCCTGGAAAAGGGGCGAATCTGGGTGGAAGGCCAATCCCGTTTTAACGACGATTGGGGGCATTGGTATCAAGGCATGGCGCGGGCTGCGGTCGGTTATTCGCTCAGCGATCGGGCAACCGTTTGGGCGGGTTACACTTGGTTGCCGACAGAAAATATTGGCAAACCTTATGTGTCGCAGCAAGATGTGTGGCCGGGATTTCGTTACGTATTACCAACTGACATCGGCACGTTTACTTTTCGCACTTTGGTTGAAGCCAACTTCCTGCCTGGCAATGGCGATGATGTCAGGGTGCGTCCACGTCAGATGCTTCGATTCATGCATCCTCTGGCCGTTGAACCGCGTTTGAGCCTGATTACTTGGGATGAGTTCTTTGTGCGTATCAATTCGACACCCGCAGGCGGGCAAGCCGGGTTCGACCAAAATCGCGCGTTTGCCGGTTTAGGCTGGACGTTTAATACAAATTTCCGGACTGAAGCCGGTTATATGAATCATTATCAGGAAGATGGCAGCCACACCACCGGCACGATGCGCCATCTGTTAATGGGTTCGCTGTATATCAATTTTTAGTAAGGTAGGCATTGTGTATCTAACAATAATCCACACCAAATGAAATCACATTACCCCCGCCCCATACAACATCGTGTTTTAGCGTTCTTAATGCTGTTATTGCTGGCACTAGCGACGCTGGGCGGGCTGATTTGGCGCAATTTGCAGCATTTCGATACCGTGCTGTCGCATGTGGATTATTCGCACAGTGTGCAAAACGTGTCAGTGGAATTACGGCAATCGCTGATTGAATACCTCACCGAATCGTTGCCAATGGCGTATCCGGACGTTTTGACCAAAACCTCTAAAGCGCTAACAAAAACGTTGGGTGAATTGGATTCGCTAATGAAAGAGGAGGGGCTGCTATCGCCTGCAACCAGAAACAGCATGGAAACAGTCAGGGGGTTACTGATAGATGCGGGCACTCTGGAAAAAAAAGAAAAAAATATTCGCCTGCTTAAAGCCTTAAAAGAGTTGGGGCTGGCGCTGGATAATGAAGTACTGGCGAGGGATCATTTGCTGGAACAGATCAGCCACGATACTGAGGCTGAATTAACGTTGGCTTCGGTGGTATTGGCAGTGATTTTACTGATAGCGGTATTGTTTTTTTATCGCAGAATTCTACATCCTTTAAACGACCTCAGGCAGTTGTTGGAACGGTTGATTGATGAATCTTATACACCAATAACCACGGCACATTTAGACCCGTTATTGTTGCCTGTTTTTAATAGCTATAACGAAATGGTTAAGCATCTGGCTGAATTGGAAGAAGCCAAACGCCTGCATGCACAATCATTGCAATATGAAGTCAGATTAGCCACTCAAGCATTGCTGGAACAGCAAACCAGTCTGGCACGTGCAGAACGCCTAGCGGCCATTGGCGAAGTCGCGGCCAAATTGGCCCACGAAATACGTAATCCTTTAGCTGGCATTCAAATGGCATTCAATAATTTGCGCAGAGAAATTGATGACCAGCATCAATGCGAACGCATGGGCTTAATCGATACCGAATTAAAACGGTTGGCGCGCTTGCTCAACGAAATGCTTGATCAAAGCCGCCATGCCCCGGAAGAAGCCAAAACCTTTGATTTAACAGATTTGATCAATGATTTATTAACATTA
>Ga0208264_1000454_pt1 | contig 12959 bp, 8 predicted proteins | sample LakWasMet31_HOW6_2_FD_183873 | JGI IMG/M metagenome (GOLD analysis project Ga0208264, IMG submission 183873) | Freshwater sediment methanotrophic microbial communities from Lake Washington under simulated oxygen tension - Sediment Metagenome... | ecosystem: Environmental > Aquatic > Freshwater >...
TTACCGGCAGCTGGTCGGGGCTGAGTCTGTGTTAATTACTGACCGTAAACCTACTGGCAATGTCAGTATTGAAGCAGTTGACGTTGCTACTAAGGACTGGTGGACGATTGCTAAAAATTCCTCAACTGGCCCGCTGGCTATTAAGCATGGACAAACAGCGGGCAATATTTTTGGTGTTACCGCGCCTAAAGTGCAGTTGACTAGCCCCAAATATTCTGACTCTGACGGCGTTACTATGATGGATTTTGGCATGAGCTTAACGCCGTATGGCGCAAGCGGTAATGACGAAATCCGGCTTTGCTTTAAATAACCAGTCTCACACCGAATTTAGCTTTGCTAAGTTCATTCCCCGCCACAAGGATTGTGGCAATTTTTTTTAGGTAAAAATCATGGCTTTTAAACTCGACTTATCCAGCACTTTTAAATACCCCGTTAAATTTACAACCCTTGATGCCTTGGGCAATAGCATCAAAAACGAAATCAAATTTATCTTTAAGCGTTTTGAGCGTGACCAGATTATTGATTTACAGCGGCCCAATCTTGACGATATAGACAGCGGTAAAACAGCTGATGAGATTTTGGAAACTGACCTGGATTACTTTTTAAAATTTGTAGATGGCTGGGAAGGTGTGGATATTGGCGGCGATACAGAGTTTAACCGCCAAAACTTGAAGCTGTTATTAAAAGCGGTACCGCAAATACATCATGTAATTAGTTCCGCCTTTTTTGAAGGCAGCTTGGGCGGTGCAGCAAGAAAAAACTAATTAAGGCGGCTAAGTACTGGGCAGGCGGCGGTAAAGATGATGGACAACAATTGCTAGATGATGCCTCTGTGCTTGGCTTGGCTTTGCCGGATCAACCCAAAAAATCCAAGCATTTTAAAGTACATCCTGATAACTGGGATGCGGTGATTTTGTTTTGTAGCTTAAGTACACAGTGGGCTTATGGGGCAATGGGCGGGGTGATTGGGCTTAATTATGCTGGGGTTAGTTTGCCGCTAGAGCTGGCAATACAGCCAGATAAGCAGGCTGATGTATTTGCACAAATCCAATTGATGGAACGGGCGGCGTTAAAGGTGATGAATAATGTCAAATAACACTATATCGATTACGTTTACTGCCAATGGTGGTGCGCAAGTTCGTGGAACATTACAAGATATTGCTGGCGATCTGAACTCATTAAATCGGATCTTAGAAAGTAACGCACAACGTTCAAGAAATTCTGCCCAGGCCACGGCTGAAGGTAATGCTGCGTTAAGACAGTCAACTCAATTGATTAATAGTCTTAATAGCTTGTCGTCACAATCGCGCTTTGAAAATCAGCTTGCTGCTATAGCGCGTAATCAACAAGCACTTGGGCAAAGTAATGCAGCTATTAGGCAGCGGATTGATCTTGAGCGTCAATTGCATCAATTCATGTCTGCAAATCCTGGTTTTCCAGTTGACCGCGCCAGGTCGTATATTGCTTCCATACAGCAGGCACAGGATGAAGTAAGGCGTTTATCCAGCACTACATCAACAGCAACTGCGTCAATGAGTTCTGGTTTTGGGTCTGTAAAAAATGCTTTGATTGGTATGTTTGGTTTATACCAGTTAAAACAACTGGCTAGTGACATCTTAAATACAAACAGAAGTATGGAAATGTTGCGAGCACAGCTAACATCATTGACCGGTTCTGTTAGTGCATCTAAAGGCGCTTTCGATTTTATCCAAAAATTTGCAATCGAAACCCCATTTGAAATAGCAGATGTAACTAAGGCTTACATCATGCTGCAAAATTATGGTATCAAGCCCACTGTTGATGTGATGAGCGCCATTACAAATCAATCTGCAAAGCTTGGCGCAAGTCAGGATAATTTGATAGGTATTACGCGTGCACTGGGACAGGCATGGGCAAAAGGCAAGTTGCAAGGCCAAGAAATATTGCAGCTAGTTGACCAGGGTGTGCCAATTTGGGATTTGCTTAATCAAGTCACAGGCAAACAATCTGCCGAGTTAATGATAATGTCAGAAAAAGGCGAATTAACTAGGGATGTTATATCAAAGTTAATTGCAAAAATGGGCGAGATGGCAAGCGGTGCTAATGCTAATGCCATGCAAACACTCAACGGGAAAATCAGCAATTTAAGCGACAGCTGGCACAAATTTGAAGATACTCTGATGGGTGATAAATCCGAGGGTTTTTTAAAAAATATCGTAACTGGTCTAACAGATGGAATTGATAAGGTTACAGAGTCGATTGATAACAGCGAGGCAGCGCAAATTAAACGCCTTGAGCGTGCGATAGCGACTCAGGAAAAACTAAAGGGCTCCTCTTTTTTTGTACAATCAGATTATGATGCTAATCAAGCACAATTGGGTAGTATTAAAAATAAACAGCTAGCAGCGGCAATGGCTGACCGATTTGCTGCTGGTGTTGGTGCAGCAAAGCCAAAATCTGATAGCCAGGCACAAGTAAAAGAAGATACTGATTTAATCCGATCCCGTATTGATCTTTTAAAAGTTAGTGGGAAATTGCGCGAAAGCTTAGAGCTGGAAGCTACAGCAATAAAAGGCTTAGTAGGTGAACAAGCTAAGGAATATGTCAATAACGAATTGGCTATTGAGCAGTTAAAGAAAAAAACTAGCGCTGTCGGTAATTTGCAAGATAAATTGGAAAGCATTAACTCAGGCAAATATAAACAGCAGCTTATTAATGCGTCAAACAAATATGGTGTAGATCCATTAGTTGCTTTAACTGTTGCGCAGTTAGAAACAGCCAGCGGACGCAATATAAAAACATCAAGCGGCAATGCAATGGGCTTGATGCAGATGCTGCCAGCCGCTGCTAAAGATGCTGGGAAAGTCACTGGTTACAGCGTATCGCAAATCAGAACTAATGACCCCTTATCGCAGGGTGCAAACATTGAATCTGGCGTTGCTTATTTAAAAATACTTTTTGATAGGCTGGGTAAAAACGCCACGGTGCCTAATGTGTTAGCTGCTTATAATGGCGGCGCAGGTGCATTAAGTAAAGCAGGATTTAACCCTGCATTGATGGGTAAAGAACCTGCTAATTATTCCTCCTCTGGCAGTAAAATCTATGATGAATTAGTTAAAGCAACTGGAGCGACTGCTGGGTTTGCTGAGGCACAATTAAAAGCTAAAAATAGCAGCTTGGCTTTGCTGGATAGTATTACTCAAGAAACTGATATGTTAAGCATGAGCAATACAGAGCGTGCCCGTGCTACTGAGCTGCAAAAAGCATTAACAGAGGCCAATGCCAGCGACATACCCGTAATTACTGAAGCGCTAGCTAAAAAGTGGCAGTTGATTGATGCAGATGAAAGACAGCAAAAGCAATGGGAACAGTTAATAGCCGATGCTAATGCTATCGATCAGCTAAAAGATAATGCCATTTTTGAAGAACGCCTTGTATCTATGGCCAAGGAGTTAAAAGCCCAGGGCTTAAGTAATGAGTTGATTGCTCAACGTATTGAGTTAGAGCGCCAAGTTTCCCAAACTGTTGAACAGAATGCGGGGCTGTCTGAGCAAGAAGCCCGTGCATTGTTAACCCGTACCCAGTCTGCCCAAAAATCCATTAATGACATCGTTGGCCAGAGCAGCCAGGTCGGCGCAAATAGTATGCAAAAGGCCTATGAACGGGCTATTGAAAACATCCATGACTCGTTAGCCAACATGTTTGAAGGGATTTTAAACGGTGATAGCTTTAAAAATGGTTTGCAAGGATTTGTTGATTCAATTTCTAAGGCAGCTAATAAAAGCATGGCTAATAACATGGCTACTTGGGCGCAATCATTGTTTAGTCAGTCTGGCAGTTCCGGCGGATCGTCAAGCGGATCATCTGGCAGTGGCATTATGAGCATGTTTGGCAATATGTTTGGTAATGGTGCTAGCTCGTCTGCTGGTGGTAGTAGTTCCAGTGGTTTTATGTCTATGTTTGGCAAGATGTTTAGTGGTGCTTCTGGCAGTTCTGGCGGGAGTAGGTTCATGGAAAATATCACTAGTCAATTTGGAGGATCGTCATTTAAAGGCAATGGCCCATTGGCTAGTTATGGCAATAATGCTGGCGGCACTACTGGCGCTTTCTCTGGCGCAAGTGGTATGGGCTGGGGCGTTGTTGGTAGCATTGGAAATAGTATTGTCGGTGACTGGAAGCCTGATAAAGCCGTAACAAACAAGACTGTTTTATCCGCACATAAGGTAGTAGCCGAGGTTTTTGATTTTATCGGTAACTTTTATCCAATACTCAAGATTGTAAAGCCTTTGGCCAATGCTGCTTGGAAATTAAGCAGTGCATTAATGCCAGACCGTAGACCTGATTTATTAGGGACTTTATTGCTTGGGCCGATTGGCGGTATGTTGTTTGGATCGGTGCCAAAGGCGCAATCCAGCTATTACAACGGTGCGTCTGGTACTCAATATAATCTTGGTAATAGTTCCAGTGGTCATGGTGACTTAGCAACTGCAATCCAGATTTCTAAAACCTCTGCGAGTCCTGCTTATATTAAAAGCCTTGAGCAAACTTTAGGTGTAAATATTGGCGGTTTTACAACTAACTATCAGCAGCACGGCCGTAAATCTCAGTTTTCCGTTAGTGATATTTTTGGTGAGCTTTTTAACACGGGTATGCACAACACTTGGCGTATGGGTTTTATGGATCAATATGTTAAGGAATTTACAACTACGCTGGTTAAGCATACGGTTGCGCAGTTTGTTGATGAGGGAGAGCGTGAGGTTATACGCAACAAAGGTAATGACTCAATAAAAAAAATAACTACAGAGTTGCAGAAAGTTAGAGACATCCGGTTATTTGAGGGTACCCAAGGCAGCATAGTTGAGCAGTTCCGTCAGCTTGATCAGCAAATGTCTGTAATGACTGATACGGCAAAAAAATACAAAATGAGCCTGGATGAATTGCAAGCTGCTGAAGACCGCGCAAAGCAGGCTTTAAAGTTTGGCGCTCAAGATGCTTTGCGCAGTTTGGCGGGTTTATCCCCTACAGTTGAATCCTCCATTTTTGCCGTAAATCAGCAGTTGATTGCAGCCAGAGCAAATTGGGCAGCTGCCGGTTTTAGCGTAACGGAAATGGCCGATTTAACGGCCAGAACGTTTGCAAATTTACGTGAGCAAACATTACAGCCTTTTAATGATGTGATTGCCAGCATTGCAGAAACCCAAGCCGGTTTGGCCGGAACCACTACCGGAACCGGTGATATTGCAGCAATGATGGAAGCGCTTAAGGGTATGACCGATCCAACCGATCAACTTAAGCAAGTCAATAAAATCCAGACGGCATTGCAAAAACGTTATGACAATGAAATTACGTTAATCAATAAATCTGCCAGTGCTTTAAACAGCATTACCGACTGGCTAAATAGCTTAAAACTATCTAATTTATCTACGTTAAGCCCTGAACAGCGCTTGCGTGAAGCCCAAGGCCAATACGGTACTAATCTTTTAAAAGCACAAGCGGGTGATGTAACTGCCCAGGCTAACTTTGGCAACTATGCCAATCAGTATTTATCCGAGGCCCAAAGTTATTACGGATCTAATGATCAATATGCGGCAATCGTTGCCAGTGTACAAGCAGCTGGTGAGTTGCTAACTGGCGGTGCTAAAAGCTCCACTGATGTGGTTAATGCTGCACAAACGGCAACGGATGCCGCAAACCAAACCTTATCTAATAGCTTGACTAGCTTAAGCGATATTTTGTCTGGTTTTGTTACAACGCTGGGTAAGCAATTTGATGCAACTGCGGGCACTAAAACCGATACTACCACGGGCACTGTTACCAATGCTGCTGGTGATGTTGTTTTGCCTGCGCCAGGCGTAACAGCAAAATCGTATTTATCACAGTTGGAAGATACCCGCCAAGGCTATATGACTGCTTATGATACGGCTAAGGAAAATAGCTTAAAGGGTTTGGGTAAGGACTATACAAATGAGCAAAAAGGTATAGCGGCTAAGGCTAAGAATGACTTTAACGGCGCTCAAGACGCTATCAAAGAATATAACTTTTGGATGAGCAAGGACAATCCGACAGCGGCTGAGCAAAATGCTAAAGACATTGTTGTTTATGATAATTATGCCTTGGAATATAACAAAAAAAGTACATCCAAAGCGCGTAAAGACGAGTTAAAACCGCTGATGGATAAACTTAAAAAGCAGCTGCATTTTAAAGCTGACGGCGGCTTAGCATCAGGTAACACAGTCATCAATGAAGATGGGCCAGAGGTCTTACAATTCGCCAGGCCAACCATGATTGTGAACAATCAAAAAACCCAAAACTTAATTGCTGTTGGTAACGATAGCGCAATCGAAGAGCTTAAAAAACAGACGGCTGAATTGACTGCGTTGGTTAAGGCAAATCAAGCTTTGTTAGCCAAGTTTGGCTTGCTTGGTGATGATGTGACTCAGATTAAAAATAAGACTAGGCTAGCGGCGGCAAAATGATTTTTTTGGCTGAAATTACTGCTTATAACTTGACTACAAACGCTGTGGAAACATTGCGATTTAGTACGTTGCGCAAATATGTTAATGCTATCACTGGCCACGTTTACCTTGATCGGATTGAGCAGCCAGCGTTGTTAAGCAGGGAGATATTTAGTGGTGGCCAGATTGGCGGATCGGACAACTCAACGTATGGTGAGCTGACGCTTTTTAATACAGACGGCGGCTTGGATTATCTTACTAACTATGCCTTTGATGGCCGTTCTTTGCTAATTTTGATTGGTAATTATGGTGATGCTTACACAAGCTTTACACCTATTTTAAAAGCGACGATTTCACAAGCACGGTTTGAGTTTGCGCGTGTATCCATTGTGTTACGTGATCGTAAGGCCGAGTTTGATAAACCATTGCAGCCTAACCTTTTTGCTGGTGATAATGTTTTACCTGACGGCCTTGAGGGCGTTAGTGATTTTAAAGGTACACAAAAGCCTAAGCTGATTGGTAGAGTAAGCAATGTATCGCCATTATTAGTTAATACATCAAAATTGATCTATCAAGTTAATGATGGGGCTATTGCTGAGATTGTTAATGTGATGGATAAAGGGTCTTATATTGCTCGTGGTGCTGATTATGCTAATCAAGCAGATATGGATGCTAATGGGCCTAGCCCTGGTTTTTTTAGGATTTTAAAATCAGATGGTTATTTTAGATTAGGTACTAGCCCGACTGGAACTATCACTTGCTCAGCATGGCAATCATTTGATATTGCTGATTGCACAGTTGCCCAAGTCATTTACAACATAATCACAACGGTTGGCGGATTAGTGAGTGATACAGTTGATTATTTTAGTACTGACTTTGCACTTTTAAATAGCCAAAACGCAGGCAGTGTTGGCTTGTATGCTAGTGCTAATCAAACCATTGCTGAGGCCTTAGATCAGTTGAGTGCCAGTGTTGGTGCCTGGTGGGGATTTGATGCGTTGGGCCGATTCCGGTTATCCCGCTTAGATAAGCCAAGCGGGATGCCCGTTTTAACCCTTTCAACTGATAACATTTTATCTGTTGAGCGTGAGCAGTTAAGTGTTAATAATCTGCCCGCGCCAGTTTTTAAAGTGACTATTAACCATGATATAAACTGGACGGTGCAGGCCGAAAGCTCATTGGCTGGAGTCGTGCCGGATGAACGCCGTACTTGGCTTGCACAAGCAAGCCGTCAGGCTGTTGTAGAAGATAGCGCTATAAAAACTAAGCACCCATTTGCGCAAGAAATTGTTTATGACACGCTGTTGACTGGGCCATTATATGCACAGCCAGAGGCGCAACGCCGTTTGGATATGCTTAAAACACCAAGCCATATGTTGATAATTACTGTACTGATTGATGTTGGTATGCTTTCTGTAGTCGATGTGGGGCTGGTGGTATCGGTAATATTTCCGCGTTATGGCCTTGATGCTGGAGCTCTTTACCGCATAATCGGCATTCAAACAGACTACGAGCAAAGCCGGATACATTTCCGGCTGTGGGGTGGCTAATGGCTTTATATAAAGACTCGCATGGTCAACTTGTTATTGCTGCGGCTATGCCGGTTGGTGGTGCTGTTGTAGCTGGGGCAGCGTCAACAAGCTTACATGATATGGCTGCTTGGTTTAGGCTGATTGATGCGGGTAATGATGACTGGCATCCACTTAATTATTATGCTGATGGTGATGAGTCTTTATTAATTAATTCGGTTTCTTATTCGGATATTACTGGCGCTAAGCCGCCGGTTGATGCAACGCATGGTGCGGATAGCACAAATTTAAAAGTGGGTATTGGCAGCAATCGTATTCCAAACTCTGAAATGATTGGTACTAGTGATCCAAATGCTTTCAATACTGGGTGGCCTGGAGTAACGATTGGGTCTGTTGGGCTAGCTTCAGTTACCTGGACTGGGAGAGAGTGGCAGCCCACTGGCGCAGAAGCTATCTATGTGCATCAAAGTAATATTTCTAATACTGGTGATACAGGCATTTGTTCTGATATTTACCCTTTTGGCGGATGGTGGGGAGATAAAGATACTGGGGTTCCAGTGCAAGAGGGTCAAAAAGTTGAAGTAACAGCTTATGTTGCTGCACACCGTTGCTTAACAGGTCTTGGCATTGGCTTTTTTAATACTGCCGGCGGTTGGGTTGGTGGCTATGGCTTAGATAATCAGGCCGTTGGGACTGGTGGCACTAATATAGCATCATGGACGCGATTAGGGCTCTTCGGTATTGCCCCGCCAGGTTCTGCTTACTATCATGTTTACTATCGTAAAAATAATACGTTAACAGGATTTTTAAATAGTTATGCTTGGTTCTCTATGCCATGCTCGGGGGTCTGTCATCTTGGCCAAACAGAATTTAGTCCATATGTCCCATCTTATACTACATCAACTAAGCAACTTTTTGATGGTGCTGGATTAGGTAATACGGCGATATGGGGGATGCTGAATGGTCGTCCAGTTGATGCTGATTTACTTAACAGCTATAAAACTTGGTGGAATTTAGATTATAGGCCAGGTACGCTTTCTGAATTAAATGCTTACGAAGGCGGTAAGCTATCAGGCGTACAACCAGGGGCAACAAACAATTCAGCCAGTGCTTTTGCAAATCTAGTCGGCAAATTAAGTCAGTCAATCATCCTGGATTATTTCGAAAATGCGGCGATTACTAATGCGTTAATTGACTCATTAGATGCTGCAAAAATCAATGCAGGCTATCTAAATGCTGCTCGTCTCGATGCAAATCAAGTCTATATACATACTTTGCAACTAGCTTACGATAATGTAGTTAGTTCGCTTGGCGGTAATCTTATTGGGACTCCGACGATTACGCCGACAACTCCAATAAATACACCGGTAATTTATACGGCACCTATTTCTTCTTTGGCAGAGCGTGGGCATGTACAATTTTTTATAATGTTTGATGTTCAGCCAAATGCGTCTGGTAGCTATGTTATTGATGTGGATTTTAAATATTATCATCCTACAGCTGGATGGATTGTGATGGAGTCAAAATCAATTTATATACCGCCTTCGCCAGCCATGACTGCTGCAACACCTGACCGCTATCATTCTGTGTTGATGTCATTTATTCTGCAAAAAAATCAATTTAATGAGACGGCTAGTTTGTTTTTTACAGCGGATATTGGAGCGGCTGCAAATGCGGGTAATCGCATTTTGCGCAATATTAAAAATAATGTTATTGAGTATAAACGCTAATGTTTACAGTTTTAGATAAGTCGACAGGCAAACCCCTTTTTACTATCAATGCTAGTGTTTCAAAAGCGTCTGTTTATGCTGATATGGGCTATTCTGTTTATGTTGGTGAGTTGTCTGATAATCATCAAATGATCGATGGATCAAAGACTACTATCGCTGATAAACCTAATGCTTATGCTGTTTATGATTATGTAAATAAGGTTTGGGTAGATGATATTGAAGCGGCTAAATCTGCTGTGTTACAGATGATTGATGATGTTACACAAACAACTATTTATGATCGTTATCCCCAGCCAAAACAGGCTAATATGCAAGCACTGGCTACACAGTTGCAAGCGATTAAAAATGGCTCAATTACTTTGCTTGATGATAGCTTTCAGCCAGTGATTGATGGTGCTGGTAACTATCAATTTATACCTGCTCGTGATTGGACGACAGCTGAGGAATTACAGTGGGTTTCTATTCAAAAAGCGTGGGCTTGGATTAAGTCAGTACGTGCGTTGTCTTCAAATGCTTTCTATTCTGTCCATGCAGCAATAACGGTTGATGCTGTTTTGCAGATTAAAGATGATTTTGTTGTATCGTTAAGTGCTTTTTGATATTTTTAAGTCAAAAAATAGCGGATCTTTAAAAATTCAAATATCGCGCTTTTTGCGCTTCAAATATCGCGCGGCGCTTCAACTGTGCGCAAACCAGCGTTTGATTCATACATGCCATAAACGCCAATCCCTGCCGTAGCAAGCAACAAAATCGACATAAACACGATTAGCGTAATAATTTTAGCTTTTAGGGTTAAGTTATTGATTTTTTCAACAATCATCTTTGCAACCCCAAGGTATTTTTAACCAGGGATATGCTTTTAAGACAGGTATTAATTGCGTTTTGATGTTGCAACGAGTAATCACTGAAATCAGTGAAGTGTTGCTGGTTAAGGCTAGTTGATAAAACTTCCAGAAAGCCGTGCATGGTCGTGTCATCCTAAAGATTAAGATTATCGTTATTTACTCACTGTTGTTAAGGTTCAACCTCAGCGAATTCAATTAACGAGACGACGTTCTGGTCTCAAAGCTCTCTGCCTTGTATTGGAGGCAGATAAGATTAAAAAGCATCAATTATTTTGACTTTGCCAGAAAATAGGTTATTTGAAAAAGTCGATTTGATTGTAGTATATGACGTACAAAATACAATAAAAAAACTTCTTAAAATTATTCATTCCGGATTGGGTAATACAAACCAAACTTCAATGCTTATTAGTTACGATAATCCTTGTAAATAAAGTGTAGCGATTTTGCAACTGAAAGCGCGCCTGCAAGCTTCTCATAAATCGCAACTTGATATTTTATATAATCTTTAGCTTCACCATCAGCTCACAGTTCTGATTTTTATCTGGGATGGCAACGTTGTTTTAAATTGGCTTAACACCCATGTCAAACCCTTGCAAAATCTCACCAGCAATTAGCTTGGTGGCAACATCAGCAATTTTAACTCGATTGGATCTGGCGTAATTTCGTAAGTGGCTAAATGCGGACACCCTGTTGAATGCGTATTGTTCCATTAGCAAACCAATCGCGACATCAACCTCAAAGTTATTATTCAAGGCATAGGATAAATTTTCAACATATCGTTCAGCTTTGTTCATGCCATCGGCTCTCAATAGTACTACCTCGATAACCGGTACGATCTTTGCCACATCAATCGGTTTAACAAGATAACCATAAGCACCGGAAGTGGCAGCTGTCTGGGTCATTTCGGCATCACTGTAGGCTGACAGGAAAATGACAGGAATTTTTTTTTCGGTTAAAACCTTAGCTACATCAAAACCGGACATTTCGGGCATACGAATATCAACCAAGGCTAAATCAGGTGCCTCGCATGCACAAATTTCTAAAGCCACCGCCCCATTGTGCGCTTTCAGCACAGAGTACCCGACTGCCTGCAAGCCCATTGTGATGGTCGCTAATGCCAATAGCTCGTCTTCTATTACAAGTATTTTTGTCATTTGTTAACAATTCCGCCTCTCACTTTCGTGAAGGAGAAACCTATATCCAGACGCCAGTTATCATAAAATCTACACGTTTTGGCCTGACTATTTGACAGGAAAAATGCTACAAAGGGATAGCTTGGAAAACTGACGGTAATTGGGTCAGATAAGAAAAAACACATTGTTACAGCTCCGTTACATCTGGATGAGTCGAATTTTTTAAACAACGGATTTCGGGTTGCAACATCCATATTCTCACAGTAATCAGCACTGATTGCAATCCCGTTAAATCAATTAATTTGTTCTTATAACTAAGAAAAAATCAGTGCCCTATATTTAGATTTATCAAACAATATTCTGATTTATAGCCCTATGCCACAGGACCAACGGGCAAGTCTTCATCCTTAGCTTCAAAAATAATATTAGGCTGTTCAAGAAGTAATTCCGCACAAACCAACCCTTCCTTTTTAATTAGCGATAGCTTTACACCCTGTTGGGGCAAGATGGCTCGTATTAATGACAAGCCCAAACCCAAGCCAACACCTTGTTCAAAATCGGGGAATAAATCCTGATTAGTACAGCTGTTTTGTATGTTAACTTCTACTGAGTTTTCAGCCACAATTAAATCTATAGCAATGTTATTGGGCATTAACGTTTTACTGTGTTTTACAGCATTAGTTATTAATTCATTAATAACTAATGCTATTGGCACAGCAACGTCTGTCGTTAACAATACATGTCGATCCCCAGCAAAGTTGTAATTGAGACGAGCTGAAGAAAACGCTTCAATCGACTTGCATATTTCAGTAACAATTTCGCATAAACAAGGGGTGCTGGTGTGCCGTTGGCCTTGTATGCCATAAACCACGGCAATTGAATTTATTGTTGCAGCAATCTCTTGAAGAAATGATTTTTCATTCGGGTTTTTATGCGCATAAAGATTTAATAAGCCTAATAAACCCTGCAGATGGTTTTTAATTCGATGATGTACCTCCTGAACCAAGATATCGCGCTGTTGTTCCAATTGTTGAATACGGATCTTTTCCTTTTGCTTTCGCTCGGTTATATCTCGTACAAACGAAAATATTTGTTTTTTATCATAGAGATAAGCAATACTGACTTCAACATCAATGGTGCGACCATTTTTACATAGGAATAAGGTTTCAAATCGGCCAAAACCAAGTGTGACAAGCTGATATAGTCGTTTCGAAAATTGGTCTGGGGACTCATCCGCAACAATATCGCTAAATGTCATAGTTTCCAGTTCTGATTTTGTATACCCAAG
>Ga0208264_1000455_pt1 | contig 12949 bp, 9 predicted proteins | sample LakWasMet31_HOW6_2_FD_183873 | JGI IMG/M metagenome (GOLD analysis project Ga0208264, IMG submission 183873) | Freshwater sediment methanotrophic microbial communities from Lake Washington under simulated oxygen tension - Sediment Metagenome... | ecosystem: Environmental > Aquatic > Freshwater >...
CGTTCCCGGGACTCCGGCAAGTAAAAATTAAGGATGTCGGCATTGTTGGGATGGTAGTCCAGAGGCATCTCAAGCATGGCATAGACGCCTTCGGTCCAAAGAGATACGTTATTAGCGAGATCTGCGCGCCATCCGCCCATTCGACCGATGAGTTGGCTTTCTTTTAAGAAAAACTCGCTGTCACGCAATGCTTGTTCGGAGAGCTTGTATTCAGTGATGTCTTCATAAATGCCCAGTACGCCGATAATTTCATTGTCTGTATTACGTAGTGGTACTTTGGAGGTACGCAGCCACATTAACGTGCCATCCGGCTTGGTTTGGGGTTCATCGTAAAAAAGCTTAGATTGGCCTGATGACATTATCTGAAAGTCATCGTTACGATAAAGCTCTGCTTGTTCTCGCCAGCTCAATTGGGTGTCATCTTTGCCGATTAATTCACTGGGATAGGTTAAGCCTGCATCTTGGGCAAATACAGGATTACAGCCAAGGTAACGTAAGTCGGTATCTTTCCAAAATACCCGCATGGGGGAGGTATCAATAATGGTTTGCAGTAGCTTATTAGACTCGGCAAGTGCAGATTCGGATTTTTTACGACGGGTAATGTCTTGGATAATGGTCAAAAACGCCGGCGCCTCGCCATCCATGAATTGTAAACGAACTTCTACTGGGTAGATCGTGCCATCTTTGCGTTTATGCAAGGTTTCAAACTGTTGCAATTCCATTTGCCCATTTCTGAGCGGAACGGTTAATTCTGTATAGCTTGCTGGGGTGAACAGCGGTTTTATATCTAATGGCGTGAGCTGTTCCATTTCACTTGCCGAATAGCCCAGATTTCTTAACGCGCCTTGACTGACTTGGATAAAGTGCAAAGTGTTAGCGTCAAATAAATAAATTTCATTAAACGAACTTTGTAATAAACGGCCGAAGCGTTGATTGGCTTGTTCTGCCTGGTGACGGTTGGTGATGTCATGCCAGATTGCTACGATAAATGTGCGGTTGTGCAATTGGATGCCTTTAAAACTCACAGAGACAGTACATTGTGAATTGTCTTTGCGGCGAAATAAGGTCTCGAAATTATTAATGGTTTTCCCGGGTATTGTTTTTGCGCTCAGTTTAGGCTGGATGTCGTTAATGCTTAATCGGGCGAATTCTTCGCGGTTATAGCCTAGGCCTTGGCAAGCGGCATCGTTGAATTCAACAAATCTAAGGCCTTCGGTATCAATTAAGGTGATGGCTTCGTTGGCTTGGGTGACGATGGCACGATAAATTTCTTCACGTTCCGCTAAGTTTGCTTGCGTTTTCGATTCGGCAGTGATGTCTTTAAAACACCAGATGCGCGCACGTTGGCCGTCGATATTTAAGCTACGGCTAAAGCGTGAAAATACGCGACCATCCTTAAAATGTAAGTAGTCTTGAGATTCTTCATCGCTGTTATAAAGCCGTTGTACTTCGGCAATAAAGGCATCAGGATCAATCAGTTGATCGAGTACATGCGCCAGTAATTTGGCATCTTCTGCTGAGGATCTAAGTTGTTCCGGAATTTGCCAAAGTTCGCTAAAACGCTGATTTGCAGATAATATTTCGCCGCTTTCGGCAACGACTAGAATGCCTTCGTCGGTGGCATTTAATGTGCTGCTCAATAAGGATTCACTATGTTGCAAAGCACTTTTGCTGAGTTTGCGTGCAGTGATGTTGCGGGTAACAGCCAGTAAGGCGGTAATGTTGCCTGACTCGTCGCGTAATGGCACCGCGTGGGTATCCAGCCAGCAGTAGCCACCTTTAAGCCCCTGGATTTCAAATTCTAGGTTTCCGGAAAATCCGGCAAATACGCGCTGCATGAGTTCATTAAATGCCTTGCGATAAGCGGGGAGAATAATTCCTTCGACAGACTTTCCGATGACTTGATCCGGTGAGTCTGCTTCAATCATTGCCAGCCCCGCCGGGTTCATACGTAAGACAATGCCTTTATTATTCAGCAGTTTTACGCATTCTGGTTCCGCTTCGATGATAGCAAGTAACTCAGATTCCAATTGCAATTTGGTCGCAGCAATTTGTTTGAGAAAGTAGAGCGTTATCCCGGCAATTACTGAGCTAGCAAATACGGATGCTACTAAGCCGGTTATTAAGTCGGCATTGGTGATCTCGTTGGTAAGTAACAGCTCCATTTCTGAAACAATCGTTTCTGTGATGACAATGGCTACAAAGATAGACAGTAACCAAAGTTGCCAGGGTTTAAGTTTTTGCAACAATTTGAGAGGATGCATGGTGGACTATTTAAAGCGGATGATTACAACTGATGCAGGATAAAACTCAGATCAGTCAAAACTGCATGACATCATAGGAGTTGGTTACCCTGGCCTTTGAGTAGAACGCGTTTGGCAAGCACGGCTTCTCGGCTATCTGCATGGCGTTTGGCGATTGCGATAAAGTCATTCTGCCGTTGCAAAAAAGCATCAACAATATCGGGGTCAAAAAAACGCTCTCTTCCCTGGCTAATGGTCTCTATGACTTTTTCGATAGGAAAAGCAGCTTTATAAGCGCGCTCAGAAACCAATGCATCGAAAATATCAGCCAGAGCCATTAGTCTGGCCGAGATAGGTATGGCGTCACCTTGCAGACCATCAGGATACCCGGTGCCGTCCCATTTTTCGTGGTGGTATCTGCTTATGTCTTTGGCGATGTTAAGAAACTCTAAAGGCCGTTCGGCATCTTGTTCAGCAAGCTCTATAGCCCGAAAGCCTAAGTAGCTATGGGTTTTCATGACTTCCCATTCATCAGCGGTCAGTTTGCCGGGCTTAAGTAGGATATTGTCGGGAATACCTACTTTGCCAATGTCATGCAAAGGGGCCGATTTGACCATGTTCTGAATGTTGTTTGCAGTGAGAAAATGCTGAAAACGGGGATGGTTTTGCAACTGTAACGCTAAGATTTGTATATAGCTTTGCGTTCTAAGTAAATGGTTACCGGTTTCAGGATCGCGGGTTTCTGCAAGATGGGCCAGGGCGCGGATGGTCACGTCTTGAATAATCAGGTTATCTTCCATTCGTTGGGCGATTTCAGCCTCCAGCACTTTATTGCGATCGTGAAGCCAATCGCTGGCGGCTTTAAGTTCAAGATGGGTTTTTATGCGTGCTAATACAATGGCGGGTTTGATGGGCTTGGTAATGTAATCCATAGCGCCTAGTGCTAAACCATGTTCTTCATCTTCGCTGGATTCCATGGCAGTAACAAAAATGACCGGAATATTAGCGGTGCGTGGGTCGGCTTTAAGTTGGGTGATAACCTCATAGCCATCCATGGACGGCATAATCACATCCAGCAAAATGAGGTCCGGTTGAGGATCGGTTGCTGCTGCTCGCAATGCGCGCAAACCTGAATTAGCGGCGCGTACCTGATAATAAGGCTGGAGTAAGTCGCTCAGTAACGACAGATTTTCCGGGGCATCGTCGACAATCAGGATAGTCTGCATAATATTTTGAATGGCGGCAAAGGTGGTATTAATCGAGTTATTAGTAGAAATATGCTTGGATTATAGAAGATAAATTCAAGCTGATTAGTGTGGTTATTAGTCAACCTTGTAGATATTAAAGAATTACCAAGCAACTAGCCGTCTTTGAAGGCAAATACAGTTACAATAGCGCTATCTTAATTCTTATGAAAATGGGTTTTATCTTGGCTAGCAAAATTATTCGTATCGCAACCCGTAAAAGCCCACTGGCATTGTGGCAGGCGGAACATGTTGCAGAGCGTTTGGAAAAAGCATTTCCCTGGGTGAAGACAGAGTTGGTAAAGATGTCTACGCAGGGCGACAAAATATTGGACGCGCCATTAGCTAAAATCGGCGGTAAAGGCTTATTTGTTAAGGAGTTGGAACAGGGCATGTTGGAAGGGACGGCAGATATTGCTGTGCATTCCATGAAAGATGTGCCGGTTGAGTTCCCAGAAGGTTTGCATCTGGCGGCAATTTTGACTCGTGAAGATCCCACGGATGCGTTAGTGTCTAATCGCTATGCATCATTAGATGAGTTGCCAGCAGACGCCAAAATTGGTACGTCCAGTTTGCGTAGGCAATGCCAGATTAAAGAACGCTTTCCTAATGCAGAGATTTTAACCTTGCGGGGTAATGTTAATACTCGACTCGCCAAATTGGATGCAGGTGAGTATGACGCCATCATTTTGGCTTCGGCCGGGCTAAAACGTTTGGGAATGGCTGAGCGTATTACCCAATGTTTGGCACCTGAAGTTAGTTTGCCCGCTATTGGGCAAGGCGCAATCGGGATTGAATGTCGGGTGAATGATCCGGAAATCAATGAGATTTTGCAGGTGCTACACGATTGGCAAACCGGTGTATGCGTAACCGCAGAACGAGCTATGAATGCACGATTAAACGGTGGTTGTCAGGTGCCGATTGCCGGTTTTGCCGAGTTGCATGATGAGCGATTGATTATGCGTGGGCTGGTAGGAAGTCCGGACGGGCAAGTTATTTTTCGATCAGAACGCTCAGGTGAGCTGGAGCATGCGGAAACTATCGGGCGGCTTATTGCCGAAGATTTGTTAACGCAAGGTGCGGATAAAATCTTGCAAACGTTATTTTCTTAATCCACATGGATATAAGTCAAGGTGCGTGAGCTTTGAATGGTGTGTTGAATGGTGCCGGTGTTTTAGTAACGAGACCGGCGCATCAAGCAGAGCATTTAGTCCAGTTGATAGAGCAATCTGGCGGCAAAGCAATGCGTTTTCCGACCTTAGCTATTGCTGGAGTAGACGATGTCGATGAGATTAAAAAGACCTTTCAGCGCCTAGATAGCTATCAATGCGTTATTTTTGTTAGCGTCAACGCGGTAAATTTTGCGCTCCGCGCGAATGGTGGCAAAATACCCAGCTCAAAATCTGTGATTTTTGCTGCAATAGGCGGGTCGACAGCGCAGGCCTTAATTAATGCTGATTTAGTCGTTGATTTAGTACCTAAACAAGATTTTAACAGCGAAGCGTTGCTGGCTATGCCGGAAATGCAGCATATTTCTGGGCAAAGGATGCTGATTGTGCGTGGTCAAGGTGGTCGAGAAGAATTAGCAAATAAGCTTCGGGAGCGTGGCGCAAAAGTCGATTATCTCCCTGTTTATAAAAGAATAATCCCCCAGGTTGATAATATTTCAAACCTAAGTTATTTGATCGAAAACGGTTTGAATGTGATCACTATAACAAGTGGTGAGGCTTTGCAAAATCTCGTGCTTATGGCGGGTGATCAACACGCGACGGCAATACGAGAAGTGCCGTTGGTAGTAGTGAGCAATAGAATTAGGTGTTTGGCCGCTGATCTCGGCTTTAATCGAATTGCAGTAACACAGAGTCCTTCAGACTCTGCAATTCTTGAAACGGTAATAAAATTTGTGACGGGGAATGAGTGTGGCTGAATTGAGTGAACAACAGGAACAGATTACGGGCGAAGCTATAAAAGTTAAAAAATCGCGCTCCGGTCTCTGGTTCGGCATTATCGTTCTGATAATAATTATAAGTATTGCCGGTGCTGGTTTTTATCTTTTTCAACAATTAAGGAGTCAGCAAGAAAACTTAGGTGGCGAGCTTGATAAAGGTGATATGCAGCTCTTAGAAGTATCAAAGCAAATCAGTGGTTATCAGTCTCAGCTAGCGGCTATTCAGTCGCAATTGGCAACTTTAGAAGCCGATTCTGCGGGTAAAAACGAACACTTCAATAAAACCCTCGCAGATTTTTCACAATTACATAACGAAAAACTTGATAGCGCACGTAAAGAATTAAGTGATTCGATCTCTCAAGTACAGCGTCAGTTAGGCAAAACTCGTGGTGATTGGTTGATAGCCGATGCCGAGTATTTGCTAACAGTTGCTAATCAACGACTGTATTTAAGTGGCGACATCAATACCACTCGAGCAGCGTTGGAAGCAGCAGATCAGCGACTGCGTGAAAGTGGCGATGCCGGTGGCTTCAAAGTAAGGGAGCAAATTGCCAAAGAGATCGCCGCGCTTAGTAACATTACCGTTATTGATACGGTAGGCATTTACGGAACTATTCAATCTTTAGAAGATCGTGTTAATGGCTTGGTACTATTTTTACCCTATTCGGGGAAAGCGTTGGCTGAGCCTACGGCTGAAACTGAGGCAGCTAAAAAAGAACCTGCAGCAGATAAAGAAACTTCTGGGCTGGTTGACTCCGCCCTTGAGCAGTTGGAAGGTATTGTTACCATTCGACACACTGAACAACCTATTAAAGAGATTTTGACACCTCAGCAAGCTGAATTCATCAGAGAGCAGCTCAGGGTGAAGTTGGAAATGGTCAAAATTGCCTTAGTTCAACAAAATCAGGCGCTGTATCAGGTTGGCTTAGCAGATGCAAAAAAATGGACTGAACATAATTTTGCCACGAACGCAGACACTAGCGCGTTTATCGCCGAGTTAGACCGGCTAAATGCAGTTAATATGCACAACCAATATCCTGACATCAGCTTATCGTTGAAACTGTTGAAGGATATTACTAAGTTAAGAATCGAGGCTGATAAAGCCTCACCGATTAATGAGCCAGCAAGCCCAGCCCTATCAACACCAGCGGTAGCAGCACCTCCTGTCGTAAATACAGACAAAGCCCCAGATGCTGAAAAACCCGTTGAAGCACCAAAGCCCGAGCCAGCTAAAAAGAGTAAAAAATGAAAAATATCTTATATTTTTTGGGGCCGCTCTTTTTCGCCATTGCAGTAGCTTTTTTTGCTAGTAATTGGTTGGGAGGGTATGAAAACCCAGGCTATGTTCTAATCGGTATTGGCAATTGGTCACTAGAAACCTCGCTGGTGGTGTTTACTGTTACGCTGATCATTGGTTTTTTTGCCTTTTATGTGTTTTTTAGGTTTTTGGGATGGCTAATCCGTTTGCCTGGACGGCTTAAACAGCGTGGTCGCAACGTTAAGTTTAACCGTTCACAAGAAGCTTTAATTGCCGGCCTTGTCGATTCCGCTGAAGGGAACTGGGAAAAAGCCGAAAAGGTATTAATTAAGCACGTTTCACACAGTGGTGCGCCGTTGATTCATTATTTAACGGCGGCAAGAGCTGCTCAATCACGCGGTGCGCTTGATAAAAGAGATGAATACCTTAAGCAAGCGGCGGCTCAAGCACCCGGTTCTGATGTGGTTGTTGGCCTGACTCAGGCCGAATTGCATTTATCGGGCAATCAGTTTGAACAAGCCTTGGAAACATTAACCAAGTTGCATTCCATAGATCCTGGTCATGCCAGTGTGCTTAAGCTTATGCATCAAGCCTATCAACGGGTTGGTGATTGGGAAGGTATTCGCAAGTTGATCCCTTCACTGAACACCAATAAAGTGTTGATGGAAGCAGAGATTAAGTTGTTGGAAACTGAAGCATTTAGTAATTTGCTCAGACAAGCTGCAGCAGAAGGCAATGTTTTGGTTTGTGAAGAGTTATGGGCGGAAATCCCCGAGTACATTAAAAATATGCCGGGAATATCGGCTATTTATTTTGCAGCCATGATCGGCGTAGGGGCAGGTGCAAAAATTGAAGCGGAACTTGCCAGGGCCGTGTCGAAAAATTGGAACGAAACGTTATTGGAATTATTTGGCTGTGTGGAGTCGAATGACGTTTTCAAGCAAATTGAAATGGCAGAACAGTGGCTTTCCGTGCAACCCAATAGCTCTGTCTTATTGAATGTTTTAGGTAAGTTAAGTTTAAAGTCTGGCAACAATGCCAACTCAGAAGCCTATTTATTGCGTAGTATTGCTGTTGAGCCTTCGGTGAGTGCTTATCAATTGTTGGGCGATCTTAGTTACTTGCAAGGTGATAAAGACAAAGCCAGCGAGTTTTACAAACAAGGTTTGGAGCTTGCCTCTAGCGAAATTGTAAAACGTATCGATACCATCTCATAAATTCTAAAACTAATCACTTAGAGTAGCGGATCGCCCGCTACTCTCATTTCGACATAGCGCTTTTCTCGATTAATTTAAGCCTCTTCACTCAGCGACAGAGTAACTTCTTTGAAGCTGCCTTGTTCTAGTCTAAACCCTCTCATCTCCAGCACGCCTTTCGTGTTGAGCGAAATAATCAGATAGAGCGTATCCGGATAGGCTGCAAGTTCCAAGTCTATAGCTGAAGGCTGTGCTGGTGCGGTTGGGTGGGAGTGATAGATTGCAAACAGCTCTTCACCTCGTTCGCGCATTTGAGCCAAGGCAGTAATTTGTTGTTTTGCGTCCAGTAAAAAACGTTGTTGTGGTTGATCAGCAATATTGGTGACAGGATAGCAATGAGTAGGTAAGTCATTTTTACCGCCTATCAAGCCACAAACTTCCGTATCAGGTGAGATTTGTGCCAGATGAAGTAACTGGGTCGTTATTTTGCGTGGAATTTGGATGTCTAGGTTCATGTCTTTGCTTAATATTGGTGGAAATGAAGTTAGCCATGCCAACGGCCGAGAGTGACACGGGGTTGGTTGGCATAGTCTTGGTAAGTAGTAATTTGTTGGTAATTAAAATCGGCAAATAGCTTTTGCATCTGTTGTTCTTGGTTATAGCCGTGTTCGATGAGTAAGTAGCCGTCGATTTTCAAGTAGTTACGTGCTTCGCTGATGATGATTTTAATATCACTAAGCCCTTGGTCTTTAGCACGCAATGCCGATTGTGGTTCAAACCGAAGATCGCCTTGTTGGAGATGAATATCGTCTTCAGCAATATATGGCGGGTTGCTGATGATTAAGTCAAATTGGCTAATAGGTATTTGGTTAAACCAGTTGCTATTGATAAAACTAACGTTGTTTGTCTCATGTCTTGTTGCATTACTTTTAGCGCAAGTGAGTGCTGCTGCGCTCTGATCGGTGGCGATTATATTTGCCAGGGGGCGTTCAGCCGCGAGGGTGATGGCGATAATACCGGAACCAGTGCCCAAGTCGATTATCTTGGCCGGTTGATGTTTGGGTATTAGCGTTAACGCAAGTTCAATGAGAATTTCGGTGTCAGGTCGCGGGATCAATACATCCTGCGTAACAATAAAATCACGAGACCAAAACTCTTTTTGTCCAGTGATATAAGCAACAGGTTGACCCTGTTGCCTTAGTTCAATTAATTGCCAATAGGCATTGATTTCTGATGCGTTTAAGGTCTTTTCAGGCCATGCACGTAAATAACTACGTGGCTTGCCGAGTACGTTACACATCAATACTTCTGCATCAAGAGCCGCTGAATCAGAGCTTGTTGCTAGTCTATCCTTGGCTTTACTGAGCAGGGATTGTATGCATGGCATTGTTTAATCATCGCCCAGCTGCGTTAATAGTTCGGCTTGATGTTCACTGATTAGTGGCTGTATTACATGCTCCAGACCACCTTGCATAATCTCGTCCAGTTTATAAAGAGTAAGATTGATACGATGGTCGGTTAAGCGGCCTTGGGGGTAATTGTAAGTGCGGATACGTTCCGAGCGATCGCCACTACCTACTTGCAGCTTCCGGGTGGCTGACTGCTCCGCATGGTGTTTTTCCTGCTCAGCCGATAATAGCCTCGATGCCAACAGTGACATGGCGCGAGCACGATTTTTGTGTTGTGAGCGTTCATCTTGGCACTCAACAACTACGCCGCTGGGTAGATGAGTAATACGAATTGCCGATTCGGTTTTATTGACGTGCTGACCGCCCGCGCCAGAGGCGCGATAAGTATCAACTTTAAGGTCGGCAGGATTAATGTCAATGGCGTCGACTTCTTCCACTTCGGGCATGATGGCTACTGTGCAGGCAGAAGTGTGGATGCGGCCTTGTGATTCTGTCTCTGGTACACGTTGCACGCGGTGGGTGCCTGACTCAAACTTTAATTGCGAATATACATCGCGCCCGGACACGCGCAGGATGACTTCTTTATAGCCACCATGTTCACCATGGCTTTCGCTGATAATTTCAGTTTGCCAGCCTTTGCGTTCGGCATAGCGTTGATACATGCGCGATAAATCCCCGGAAAATATGGCCGCTTCATCACCGCCGGTGCCGGCTCGGACTTCAAGAAAGATATTGCGGTTATCGTTGGGGTCTTTGGGTAAAAGTAGTACCTGTAAATCTTGGTCCAGAGCTTCAAGTTGGTGTTCCGTCTCGCGCACTTCTTCTTTAGCTAATTCGCGCAATTCAGGATCGCTATCGGTGGCCATTTCTTTAGCCGAAGCCAATGATTCTAATGTGTTTTCATAGCGTTTGTAGCAATCAACCAAAGGCGCGATTTGTGCGTATTCCTGGCTGAGCGCGCGGAATTTATTTTGATTGTTTTGTGTATCTGGCTCTGAGAGCAAGGCAGCGATTTCGTCATAACGTTCGCACAGGTTTTCCAATTTTTGTTGTATTGATGGTTTCATTGCGTTGAATTTAGTTTAAGAATTTCTCGAGCTGCGGCGACCAAGTCATGGCGTTCGTTTTCTGCGGCAATTCGTATTTGAGTGCTGGGTGTATGGATGAGTTTATTGGTCAGGCTGTGCGCTAGTCGATTGAGTACTTCTTCGGGAGCCATGCCATTTTTTAGTAATGAAAGTGCTTTTTGTAAGGTGTCATCACGATTTTGTTCTGCTTGTAATCGGTAATCTTGAATAATCGACTGTGCGTTTTGAGCTCTGAGCCATGCCAAAAAATGATTGACTTGCGTGTCGATAATTTCTTCGGCTTCTTCAGCAGCCTGGCGTCGTGAAAGCATATTTTGGTCAATGGTCGTTTGCAAGTCATCAACTGTGTATAGATACACATCTGCAAGTTGCTCTACTTCAGCTTCAATGTCTCTAGGAACGGCAAGGTCGACCATAAACATGGGTTTGTGCTTGCGTTTTTTTAACGCACTTTCTACTCTGCCTTTACCCAGTATTGGTAATTGGCTGGCAGTTGATGAGATAACAATATCGGCTTCAGCAAGATGATTGGGCAATTCCGACAAGGCAATGGCATAACCGTTAAATTGAATTGCCAAGGCATGTGCTTTGTCATAACTCCGGTTAGCAATGATAATGCGCCCAATGCCTTGTTGAGATAAATGGCGAGCAGTGAGTTCTATAGTTTCACCGGCACCTATTAATAATGCGGTTTGGTCGCTTAATTTATCAAAGATTTGTTGGGCTAATTGAACAGCGGCAAAGGCAACCGATACTGGGCTGGAACCAATGGCGGTATCGGTGCGGACTTTTTTTGCTGCGGTAAACGTATGTTGAAATAATTTGCCAAGTTGTTTACCTAAAGTACCTGCTTCGTGCGCGGCTTGATAAGCTGTTTTCATTTGCCCAAGAATTTGCGGCTCACCAAGTATCATGGAGTCGAGTCCGCAAGCGACACGAAACATGTGTCGACACACTGAAGAATCGGTATGTGTGTATAAGTAGGGGGTTAATTCAGATGGATTAATATGTTTATTCTTTGCGACCCAGTCGATCACAATTTGTTCATCAGCGGCATTGGCTGTGCAATAGAATTCAGTTCGGTTGCATGTTGAAAGTATGGCCGCCTCTTTGATGTCTTTAATTTGCCAGAAATCTTGTAATGAGGCTTTTAAAATTTCAGCAGGAAACACCAGTCGCTCCCGAATAGAAACTGGTGCAGTCTGGTAATTAATTCCAACTGAAAGAAATGTCATTGTTCTGATGTTTTTAGATTTGATGGATGCTCTATTATTCAGCATCCAAGAGCAGGGCGTCGATTAAATCTGTAATTGTTCCATTTAACCGTACAGATGGCTTTTCGGAAAAATCGCAGATATTATGTCAGCCTATTCTAAAAAATATAATGGCTTTGTCCAAATCAAACGCAACAGTGGCTGGAATTAGTGGGTTTTTCTGATAATTCATAAAAATGCAGTGCGTATTAACAAATCAAATAGGATGTTTTCGTGTTAATTATTAGATTGTTTTCATTATTGGGACTGATTTTACTCGCTGCTTGTGCGGGCTCGCCAGAAAAAACGTATGAACCTGAAGAAGCAAAGGCCCAGGACTCTGCAAGTGATACTAAAAGTAAGATTCAGCCTAAAGAGGTTAAAACGGCGATTGCACCTGATGTTATGTACATGCTGCTTGCTGCTGAATTGGCAGGCCAACGAGGTCAATATGAAATTGCCTTGGAAGGTTATATGGAGGCTGCAAAGAGAGTAAATGATCCAAGGTTTGCAGAAAGAGCGGCAAGTATTGCGATGTATATGAAAAACCAGGGGAAAACTGATGAGGCGTTGTCTTTATGGTTGAATCAGGATCCCAAAAGTCTGGTGGCTCGAAAATTGGCGGCATTGGCCGCATTGAGATCTGGAGATAAACGTTTAGCTATTGAATATATCAATGGCCTCATCAAGACTGATCCCGTTGATTTTGAAAATACAATACTGGAACTTGTTGGAGTGTTGCAAAAAGAAGATAAGGCTGCGTTTGTTTACGATGTGCTAGAAGCGGTTTCTGCGTCAAATCCAGATCAAGCTGTGTTGTACTTTGTAGAATCTCTGCTTGCGATGCAATTAAATAAAAAAGAAGTGGCTGAAGCTAAGGTCGAGAAAGCTCTCAGCATTAAGCCTGATTGGGATAATGCAATCATTCTTCAAGCGCAAATAGCCTTGTCATCGGGGAAGGTTGATACGGCTAAGCAATTGTTAACGGATGCTGTAAAAAAATACCCTGAAAATAGCAAAATAAATAAGCTACTTGCGCAGTTACTAATTAAAGAAGGGGAATATGAGCAGGCTGGTGAAATTTATCAGTCAATTATCGCTGCCAATCCAAAAGATTCTGAGGCACAGTTTGATTTAGCTTTGATTAATTTACAAATAGGTAAGGATAAAAAGGCTGAAGATATATTTAAAGTACTGCTAGATCAGCCGGGCTGGCGAGATCGTGCAACTTTGTACTTAGGGAAAATTGAAGAAAGTCATGGTAACGCTGCAAAGGCATTAAATTGGTATGACAAGATTACTGATGGCCC
>Ga0208264_1000463_pt1 | contig 12803 bp, 6 predicted proteins | sample LakWasMet31_HOW6_2_FD_183873 | JGI IMG/M metagenome (GOLD analysis project Ga0208264, IMG submission 183873) | Freshwater sediment methanotrophic microbial communities from Lake Washington under simulated oxygen tension - Sediment Metagenome... | ecosystem: Environmental > Aquatic > Freshwater >...
CATGCCGGAAGCATCAGGGGTGCGCTGGGGAATTTTGATGCCATCAATGAAACGGGTGAAGTTGTCTACGGTATAGAAATTGAACTCGATGATACACACAGCAAAGATGTGGTCAGTACTTATCCAGGCAACCATTATGGTTACGGGAAAATACGCGAAGATTTAACTGATCCTGTACATCCGAAGGTATTTGTTCGCTACGAGGGAAGTTTGAGTGGCTTTCAAACCGGCTTTACCAGTGTCCCCGTTGGTATACCTGCCTCATGTTACGATTTAGCTAAAAATGTAGGATGCGAGCATTTTGGCGTGCATTTTTCTTATACAAACAGCAATCCTTACAGTGCGGTTAAGTACAACTGGCTAATCAAAGACACCCATGGCAAGATTGTCGTGGGACCAGCACTTAACTTGGGTGCCCCAACGTTCGTTTATACTCCCCCCGTGGTTGGTTTTGCAGCTCAAGTCGTTGCCACGATGCCCGCTCCAGTCGTTCCCCAGCCCGTAGTAAAAGAATTTGGTGAACCTAGCTGGGTTAAGGTTATCAAAACAAAGACCCATAAAACCACACCATTAGCATTGGGACAACTCATTAGTATCGATACCGACAAAGATGGCAAAGCCGATTGGACTAACGGTGAAGTAGCTGAAGTGGAATCGGAATGGTATCTGATGCAAACCGATAGTGCCGGGAAAAGCAATAAAGCTGAGTTGGCCGGTAAACCAGATACACTGGGTAGCAATGGCGATGAAGCGGTCACTCGCCGTTATGAGTTTTATGGTTATGTTGGCTCTAACGCATCCATTGATGCGGAAACCGGTGAAGCCATGTGCGATGCCGTCGGCCCTGATAATATCCATGGTACCGGCATTGTCGGCGTAACTGACGCGAACGGTGACACACAACAATTTGATTGTTCAACTACAACCGTGGTTGGTAGTTATCATGGTGCCCAAATGACCGAGTTTGTGCCCGCCTCGCCTTTCAGCATGGTTGATGCACTACAAAACGGCAATGTGAATGAACTATTCCCAGCCAGACCGCTAGCCGATGGCGGCAACACACCATATACCGTGAAAGTAACAGCCGGTGCCCTGCCTAACGGGGTGACTGTAAATCAAACCTCTGGTCTTGTGTCCGGTGTACCAACAAAGGTCGGTGTGTTTGGTTTTACTGTATCCTCTAGCGACTTTGACGGCAGCTCGGCTACTAAAACCTATACCGTTAAGGTGACAGGCCCTGGTGATACCGATGCCGATAATGATATTGATATAGCAGATTTAAACGCCATCAAAGCCATGTATGGTCAAGTGGTAGCAGCTAAAGATCCACGAGATGTCAATGGAGATTTTAGAATCAATATCGCTGATTACCGAAAAGCCGCCTCACTTTGCACAAAACCGCAATGTGCATTAGTGACACCAGCGCCATAATCGTTACTTAACCTTAATAAGTTTGAGCTGGGCTAAGCCTGGCTCGTTTAATTTACGGAATTCCTCATGAGCAAAAAATTAATTGTCAAACTGATCGTCTTAGCGGTTACCGGATTTTTCCACAATGCAGAAGCGACTACCTTAACGATTACCCTGCCAAACAATACCAATACCTATACTACCTCAGTCGGCTCATTTTTTGATGCTGGCATCTATGTGGATGGATTGCCTGATTTCGCAGGCTTCGATTTCAATATAGTTTATAACAGCAACAATCTATCCGCGTTAACACTGACCTCTGGCGATATATTTGGAACCGATACGGAAACTTTTGCCAACACGATTAGTCCCGGATCAATCCATTTCGCTCAAGCGCTGTCGGCCACTAGCACCGCAGCCTCGGGTTTAAATATCACAGCGCCAACGCTTTTAGGCACAGTACATTTTGAAGCATTAAATATCAACGCCAGCATTCCGGTAGATATCACTAACCCAATAATCTATAGCTTTGACGGTTCTTCACTAAGCGGGAATTTGCAAGGCGCAAAAGTGATTGTAACTGCTGCTCCACCAGCCGTTCCTTTACCGCTGCCTGCATTTTTATTTGCATCAGGGTTATTAGCGGCATGGGGTCTTAAAAAGAAACAAGGCGCATAATTGATACATTATCGTGCCGGAAACATTGCACCAACGCTTGATTTTGGTTTTGTATTTCCGGCTCATCAACAATCATTAAAACTCAGTTAACTCAATATTGCCCAGTTAGTTTTAGAACGTTAATTTAAGAATTGATTTACACCAACATTTTTTGACGAAATTGCGATGGCACAAAGTGAGGCTTCATAGGGGGAGCTTGTCCATTTGCAGATAGAATAAACCTGTTCAATACAAAATAAATATCACCGCGACCAATATGGCCGCTAAAGCAGCTATTAGAACCGCACCAGCAGCAATGTCCTTAGCAGCACCGATTTCAGGATGCTGTTCGGGATGAAGGTGATCAGTTAAGGTCTCCAAGGCAGCATTAAACAGTTCGGACATGATTACCAAGCCAATGGTAATAGCCGCAATGGCCCACCAGAATGCCGAAGACTTTGTGATCAAAAGTATCACCCCGACAGTAATGCCGGCTAAACAATGAATTCGAAGACTACTTTCTCGATGAAATGCTAAGCGTATACCATTACCAGCAAACGATAAACGTCGAATAAAAGATTGGCCTTTCATTAATTATCCCCAATTCCAAGCTTCATAATTTGAGCCCATGAACCACCGGCCAAGGCCCAAGCTGCGCCAATTGCCCAACCGGCCTGCTAAACGGCGTCCATGATTTGCCACTTTTATCCCAAAAGAGCGTCTATATTTTTCAGCAGATTCTTACCAGAGTATTGATGCTATTGCGTAATAAATCTAAAGGTTTGCGCCAAATAGTGGAAAAATTTGGGTGCTGTTTTCCACTCCTCACTATCACGAAGACGAGCTTCGGCTTGTTTACGTTCAGTAATATCTCGTGAGGATGCGTATAAATAATGCTTTCCAGCTAAGGTAATGCCTTTCGCGTGGATTTCTACATCAAGCAAGGTTCCATTTTTACGTCGATGCTTAGTCTCAAATGTTTCATAGGACGCCATTAAATCGTTAACTAACGAAACAAGCTGCACCTGATCAATATGAGCATCCCAATCCCTGACGTTTAAGTTAGCCGTTTCTTCTCGACTATAGCCCAGCATGTTCGCAAATGAGTCACTAAATTCAACGATATTACCTTGAACATCCAAAATATGAATACCGTCACTCGCCGAACTTAGTAGCATTGAATTCTTTTGGTTCTCTAATTGAATCGCCAGCTGGCTTTTCTTTAACTCAGTAATGTCATGTACAACCGTGCGAGTTTTGACCAGATTGCCCTGGTTATCCTTAATAGCTGTGGCATTAACGCTAACTAGCCGGGCAGCGCCATTTTTACCAATTAATTCGAATTCCAAATTTTCAATATGGCCATCAGCCAGGAACTGGGTAAAGTTTTGCTTAAACTTTTGTTTTCCAGCTTCATTGAAGAAGTCAGTAATTTTCATTTTACCGATGACCTCTTCTTTATCGAAACCTAACCATTGCAGTTCGGTCTGATTGATGTTGATGATAAAACCATCTTGGTCTAAGGAGTGGTAGCCACAGGGGGCGTGGTCATATATACCTTCGAATCGTTTTTCGCTATCGACTAACGCTTGTTCGTATAGTTTGCGTTCAGTAATATCCCGCGCAATTTTAGAAGCACCTATAATCTGATTTTTATCATTATAAATAGGCGAGATAGTGACCGAAACATGAATAAGTTGATGGTCTTTTCTTATCCGATATGTTTCAAAATGATCTACTCTTTCCCCTTGTTTTATTCGTTCAATAATCTCGTTTTCTTCTTCTTGACGGTCAGTCGGAAATAATACCATCATGCTCTGACCAATCATTTCAGCAGCCGTATAACCAAATATCTTTTCAGCCGCTGGATTCCAGGATTCTACTATTCCATCTATCGTTTTGCTGATGATGGCGTCATCGGATGATTGGATGATATTTTCAAAGAAATCGGCATGGTGTTCCATATGATTTTCTAAAAATTCTGACATAGCAGAAATTGATAAATGTTTAGTCGAGAACAATAGAAGATCGGACAATTAACTCTCATACCAATAGAGTAAAGCAGGATAATAATGCATTCATATTCAAATATTCCAGCTATTTTTCTGAAAAAGAACGAAACATAAGTGCCATCTTGAGATCACAATTGAACCTTACTTAGAACCCAACTGATTCTCAAATCATAGCTCTATTAATGTAATGAATCCATGCCTTATTGGCATAAATAATGATGTCGGATTGATCGATAATCGTAACTGGAAACGTTAGTGCTTCAATCGCCTAGACTAAAAGAGTTGTTTGCATGGGAACAAAATCGTCAAGCTAAAAACTGAGTGTATCATTGACCAGTTGATTCTGATTTCAAAAAATTGACCTGGTCTGGATTTCACATACTCTAAGTTATGCACCTTTTTTGCATCGAAATTTTTATGAAAGCCATTATTCAGTGTAGTGTAATACCATTTGCGATAGCTGCGCTCTTGAGTATATTCGAACACTCAGGGCTTGGATTGGAGCCGTGAAAAAAACTTTTCAACTGGAAATGCCTAGAACTTAAAGCATATGATTCTATATCTCCTGTACCGTTTCAATTCACGATGGATAACTTCAGATGGGGCATTAAAATGTTCCGCGCTAACTCAGGATGCCACACTTTGCGGAATATCCATTTAATGTTTATTAAATTTTGGCAAAATCAGTTGATAGTAGTTTGTACGATATATTATGTCGTGTCTTCATCAGCGGAATAAACTCAAGCTCCAGTGTTCATAATACGAATGGTAATGTAAAGTGAACACTTAAGCCAATATCGGCGTTTTGTTCAACCCACATTTTTCCGCCATGGATTTCGATCAAAGTACGGCTGATGGCAAGGCCCATGCCTAATCCAGTGGATTTAGTTGTGTAGAAATGTTTGAATATTTGTTTAAGACTCACGTTGTTCGGCACACCTTTACCGCAATCACACACGGTCACCTGTACTAAAGCTGGAGCGGGGGGGAAGCGACGCGTTATTATGGATATCGATCCGGTCGAAATGCCGCTTCCCTGCATAGATTCCAGACCATTGCGCAAAAGATTAATTAATACACTTCGAATGTTTAGATGATTTGCCAAAACCAATGGCAAACCAGCAGCGAGATCCAACTCTATTTTAAAATTGTGCGTAGTTGCATCAGCCTTGACGTAATCTAACACTTCATGGGCCGAGCTATTAATATCCATTGGTATGCTTAACACCTCTTCTTTATGTAATAGGTCCAATAAATGCCGTATGACTGCTCCAGCACGAAGTGATTGACGAGAACAATTTTCCAATATATAGGAAAGCTTTTGCGGATTACTGTTGTCGTTTTGCAATAGATTTAGTGCAACATCGGCATAAGATGCAATAGCAGTCAGTGGTTGATTCAGTTCATGAGCAATAGCTGCCGCCGTCTGGCTGGCAACATAGTGTCGGAAAGATCGTTCCATCTGATCGCGACTTTCGCTTAACTCCTGCGTCTTTTTATAGTCGGTGATGTCTAGATTTATGCCCAGCATTCGATGAGGCTGATGATTTTGATCATATAATAGCCCACCACGCGCGTGAATCCAACGGTACGAGTCGTCTTTATGGCGTAGCCGGAACTCTAATTCATAGTCCAACTGTTGGCCAGCAATATACTTTTCAGTTGCCAACAAGACCTGATACTGGTCGTCTGGATGCAATCGGCTTTCCCATGTTTCTTTTTGATTAGCTAATTCATGATCGTCAAAGCCAATTTGGCGTTTCCACTCGGGGGACAAGTAGAAAGTCTGAGACAGTAAATCCCAATCCCAAAATCCAGCATTCACTTTTTCGACAACCAAAGAAAGCCGTGCCTGAGCATCACGCAACGAAAACTCAGTGTGCCTAAGTTCGGTAATATCCATGTGGGTAATGATGACACCCTTGAGGCTGCTGACTACCCGTTTGGCATGCATAATAAACAAAAGTTCGCTATTGGCTGTCGGGCACTGATATTCCATAACAAATGCTTGCTGCTGACCAGCAATCAAAGCCTCAAGGCCCTCAATAATTTTGCACGCATCCGAGTTACCCGCTGCTGACAAATGTCGACATGCATCAAGATAATTATCACCCACCGACAAGCTGCAAATAGAACCACCATTGACAATGGCAAAGCGTTCCCACGGTTCATTCACTGCGGTCACGACGCCAGAATCATTTAGCACAACAACACGTTCTGGCAGCGAGTTGAGCAATTCACGCGAAAATGCCTCACTTTTACGCAGGGCTTCCTCTGCGCGCTTTCGTTCGGTAATGTCATTGACAAACGCATAGTAGAATTGTGGTTTGCCTTTGGGGTCGGTCACGAGATGAACCAATAACTCAATCGGTATACGTTTACCGTTTTTTCTTATATATTCTTTTTCGTAACGTATAGGCACACATGTTCGGTGAAGTTCCGCCAGTTTTTCCCGCTCAAATTCAAACCACTCGGGTGGTGTGAGTACTGTTGCCCAATCTATTCGTTGCAGTTCCTCGGCGGAATAGCCTGTTAGTTGCTCAAAAGCCAAGTTGGCTAACCCCAATCGTCCGTCTGGATATCCCACTCCCATAGGCTGCGACGAATAGCGGATTAGGTTGGCAAGAAACGTATTTTCCTGCTGGATTTCAAAGAGTGCTGCTTCCGTGCGCTTACGCTCATCAATATCGACCATATGCACTACTATTCCCTTGACAGTCCCGCGCGAGTCCATATCGGGTATATAGCTCCCATGCACCCAACGGACTTTGCCTGTACCATAGGGGATTTGCTGATCAAAAGTTACTCGCTCTCCTGCACGAGCCCTTTCAAGATAGGGTTGAACGATATCCCAGGCGTTTTCACCGATTATTTTTCGCACTTCTAATCCAAGGATATTTTCTGGATCGATGCGGAACCAATGTTGGTAGGTTGCATTAATACGCACATATTTGAATTCGGTATTCAAATAAGCGACCAAGGCTGAGGTGGCGTCTATATTTAGACGTAATTCACTCTCCTGGTCTTGCAATTTCGATTCAGTAAGTTTGCGCTTGGTTACGTCATGAATATACCCATGCCAAAGAATACTACCGTAGTCCTCGTTCAGCGGTATGCAATGACTTTCGAGCCATAATTCGGCTTTACTTGGATGGTTGTAGCGGAACATAGTCTGCCAAGGCTGCATCGTTTGGGCAGATTCTGCAATGGTTTCATGAAAATGATCAACATCATCAGGGTGGATGCGATCAAATACAGCGCCAAAATCAGCTGCTAACACATCGCTATTTACTCCGAAGAATGTTTCAATTGCCCGATTGGTATTGGGCATACTAGCGGTGCCGTTCGAGTGTAATCGAAAAGAGTAAATCACACCTGGCGCTACTGTCACCACGCTGGCTACCTGATCCTGCAATTTGAGTCGTTCGTCAATTTCTACCTCAATCTGCTTTCGAGGTCTAATATCGCGCAAAAAAACGGTAAAGCATTTTTCTTTTCCACTCCCACTTTGGGAAATTGAGGCATCGATGGGGAACTCTTCGCCGTTAGAGCGTAAGCCAACAATAGTGCCAATAACGCCCATGTTACGATCAGGGTCCATTTCCCCAAACGTTTGAATATAGGTATAGTGAACTTTGCGAAATCGCTCTGGGATAAATCGCTCGATAGATCCCCCCATTGCCTCATCGGCAGCGCAATCGAACATTTTTTCGGCTGCAGCGTTAAATAACAATATACATTGATTAGTATCGATTGTAATAATCGCATCCATCGCTGACTCGACAATCTGGGCATAACGCTCGTGGCTTACTTTCAAAGCCTGTTCAATGAAATTGCGTTCATTCATAAGCGCTATATGCCAATACCCAAAAGGAAACCCAAGAAATCATTATGCCATCTGTTGCTTATGGTTTGAAGAATTTCATTAAAGTTTAACAAAATTAAACATTTTACGACCGACTTAGATCCAGTTGCACATGTAACTTCATAGTGGCTCCGATAGCGAAATCACCTAGTCATAACAATGCGCTGCCAAGAATACTTTCCGCGATTGTATTCTTCAACGAAGCAAAAAAATATTTATCAGCATTGACAGTTGCTCATTTTCAGTTGCATGCACGTCGTGTTCAATCGAATTGGATGGATTAACTTATGACAGAAGCTGGAATTTTGGGACACGACCATTAACAAGCCGTTTAGCCGACTAAGTCAGCGAAGCAGTTGTAACACGATGTTTTAATAGGCTGATCAATTATTTCGGTAAAACCAAACCATCTAAACAAAATGCTCTCTAACTATCAAAATTGTGTCGGGGGTAAGAGTGATCTGTTTTGAAGAGTTTTATACGGTTATTCTGCAGGGATACCGAAATATTCAGGGGGCTTTGGTAACAGACCTATTCTGCCTTACTATCTTACAAACAGTGCCTTACACCTATGATTTAATGCTAACAATGATGAACCCTACATCGGGGAATCGAGGTTAAGTCAAATGATCATATCGATTTGCTTAATCAGACTCTTCTGGTATGGAAAACAATCGTAAAATTAAATGTTGGAAATTCTTAAGCATACGAAAGCCTGCTCAACATCTATTGAAAAAACCCAGGTGGGATCGATAAACTGTATGAGCTCCCACTTTTTCGGTAATAGGCTCAGTTCAGTGACTGCTGATTATTTAACATGTTCTTCTTTGAGATGGCTGATCCACCAGTGTCTTAAAAATTTCAGCAGCAACATTGGGTCCCGATACGAAATAGCTTCTTGAGAAACCGAGTTAAATTCGGTAAATATCTGGTTTTGTTTGATGGCACCTTCAGCGATTCTTGGAAGATTATGTTTTGCCATAAGGCCCTCTTCCGTGACAACGTGAAATTTTATGTATTGCTTTAGTATTTCCATGGTTGGTTTTAGCCCTTCCAACCCATGACCTTCTTGTATAAAGTAATGTAAGGAGTTGATGGTAGCAATTATCCCTCGGTGTTGTTCGTCAATGATGAGGATGCCAGTAGAGTTATCGTCTTGCCAAACTATAAAAAGGATGTGACTCATTATTGCTACCTATGTGTGCTGTGTTTCTGGAAACAATCATAAGTTTACACAACTCTACTTATAGTTTAGTTTCGAATCCCTTTCAATTTAACCCAAAAATTCTTTGATAGAGTTCTGATAATTTTAAGCTTTATATGATTATATAAAAATCCTGCCTAAAAACTGAGGTTTTCAAACTATTTGATGCTAGCCTAGGTATTCACAGGCTAGTTAATCTGTGTTTGTTAGCTAGTCTTCAAAAAACTGGCGATAATACTCATAAATGAAAGATTTCACTTAGTTTTTTAATGATGGACTATAGTTTTTCAGTAGTCTCAACTAAAACAGAAGAAGCATTCCCATGCTCCAGTTACATTCTTTTTTTACTGCACACCAAGCTTCCAGCCAATATTTATACGGCGCCTATAATGGCTGGATGGTTATACTATCCGTTTTCATTGCTTGCATATCATCCATTTTTGCCATGCAAATCGTAGAGTTTGCTAAACAGGCTTCAACTAACTTTTTACGTCAATTAGCCATTGTTAGTGGCGCCGTGGCTTTAGGCACCGGCGTTTGGTCCATGCATTTTATCGGTATGTTGGCTTTGCGATTGTGTACTGCGGTCGACTATAACGGCAGTATTACGCTAATCAGTATGATACCCAGTCTTCTAGCAGCATGGGCAGCGCTAAGGTATCTGATTTCTGGTAATGGCTGTTGGCAATATATACTCTTAAGTGGTGTTCTGATGGGCAGCGGCATCAGTCTCATGCACTATTCTGGCATGGCTGCCATGAAAATGACGAATACCTTTATACACTATGACCCGATAGGTTTTGCGCTATCAATATTGGTTGCGATCGTGTTGGCGGCCTTAGCCATATGGGTTCGTTTCAGCTCACTTTGTCAACGATTCAATCCCAGAATAAATTTAATTCTAAGTGGGATAGTCATGGGCCTTGCGGTATCCGGCATGCACTATACTGCCATGTTTGCTGCTCATTTTGTTGGCACCCCTCTGTTTAATACACCCATGCCGCCGCAAGACGCATCACGTTTGGCCGTCGTTATCACTATCGGTACACTCATATTAAGTTTTGCAGCGCTATCGGCAAACTTATTTATTCGCTATCGCGAAATGGCTCTGCAAGCAAATCTAGCACGTAAAAAAGCAGAATTAGCTAATCAATCCAAAAGTGTTTTTCTTGCCAATATGAGTCACGAAATTCGCACCCCAATGAATGCTATCATTGGACTCGCCTATCTCCTACGTACGAGTGCAGAAAAGCCAGAGCAAATCGAACGTTTGTTTAAAATTGATTCTGCTGCTCAACATCTACTATCGATCCTTAATGATATTTTAGACCTGTCAAAAATTGAAGCTGGGCATCTGAAACTGGAACAAAGCAATTTCTCTTTGGAAGAAGTTCTAAATAAAGTAAGTTCTTTAATTGCTGATCAGGCAAAAACAAAAGGCTTAGCTATTCAGCTGGATTCTGGTCCATTACCCCTATGGGTGCGTGGCGACCTGACACGAGTATGTCAAGCAATGCTTAACTATACCAGCAATGCGATCAAATTCACTAAACCCGGGGGAGTCATCAGCTTGAGCATCAAACTTGTGGAAGATACCGATATGGGGCTGCTGATCCGTTTTGAGGTACAAGACTCAGGCATCGGCATTGCTGAAGATACGTTACCTAATTTGTTTGAAGCTTTTGTACAGGCCGATGTTTCGACTACTCGCCAGTACGGTGGTACTGGCCTAGGACTAGCCATCAATCGCCATTTGGCAAATTTGATGGGCGGTGAAGCCGGTGCCGAAAGCACTCTTGGTCTTGGTAGTACTTTTTGGTTTACCGCTAGATTTCAGCGAGGGCAAAGCCAATTGCATGCCGAGGGCTTTAAAGAACCAGTGAAAAACGATGTTATATTGCGCCAAAACTATTTTGGCGCACGTTTGCTGCTGGTTGAAGATAACCTGATTAACAGAGAAGTAGCGTTGGAATTGTTACATAAGATCGGTTTATCGGTAGATATTGCGGAGAATGGTCGTATTGCGGTCGAAAAGGTTAAGACTCAAACTTATGATTTAGTGTTGATGGATGTTCAGATGCCTGAAATGGATGGACTGGATGCTACCCGGGCCATTCGCGCATTGGGTGATAAAACTAATCTGCCAATCCTAGCTATGACCGCTAATGCTTTTGATGAGGACAAGATCGCCTGTTTGAGAGCAGGCATGAACGACTTTGTTAGTAAGCCAGTGGTGCCTGAAACGCTTTACGAGACCCTGTTACGTTGGTTGCCGTCCCAATGTGCTTCAACTAACTTTGCTGACAAACCAACAACCCACCCAACACTTGAAATTCCGTTAGCACTCGCGGGCATCAAGCCCGCAAAACTTTTACAATTACTTCAATTGTTTACAGCTCATCATGGCCAGGATATGCAACTTGTACAGGAACACTTGACTGAGGGTAATATGAAACTAGCAGAACAGATAACGCATGCGCTAAAAGGAGCTGCTGGTTCTTTAGGAGTTGATCGTATCGCTGAACTGGCAAACAGGCTTGAAATTGCTTTACGACAAAATGGGACGATAGCAGAATGCTTTGCATTGGCACAATTATGTGAACACGAACTCGTAGCACTCGTTAAAAATGTTCTCTATCAATCCCAGAATGAAGGAGCTTGAAAACAAGAATGGATTGATTAACCCATTATGTAAAAAAACTGGTTGTAAGTTTTAGCTCCGAACGTTAACAGACAGGATTCTCGTTTTGATCCTATATCAAAGATTTACCCCTTGATGTTCTTAAAAACTACCAATCATTCATCCGCCAGTTAGAATCGGACGGAAGTAGCGAGGCATTCGTTCTGGCAATTCTCGCCCTCGCTGTGAGACATGGAACGGTGCGCTAGCTATTAATGTTGCGTAGTCTCTGGCGGCAATTGCTCCTGCGTTGTTCTATTATCAGCATCCATGCTACGGGCTTAAAAACTAGGGTTTATGCAATGCCTACATAGATGTAGGTAGTATGCCGGCATGGACAGCAGGAAGTAGAATGCTGTTTGGAACAAGCATCATAAATGTTCATTCTTACCTCGATTACAGAGGTCTCTCCGACACTAATCGGTTGAGATGCCAATCAATTTTCGGTATTCAGCCAACTTGGAGAGACAGATCAAAAACTGTCGCTAAAACGGTTGAAAAAATCTGGACGTTGGAAAAACAAAATGACGGATTTAATTTTCTGCGTTTTGACACAGTCTGGGCTACATCCTGACATCTATCACTCTCATTAGCGGCCATTCAGGTTTGACTTAACAGACAATCAGTAAAATATACTTTACTCAGTTCAAGAAAATGAAATGGATTAGATAAGCTTTCTGAACTCCATTTGCCGGTCATAAAAATCGGTCTGTAAAAAAACTGAATCAGACCGTCAGAATCGAAGGTTAATTTAAAATTTTAATTGAGCCATTTTACACAAAGCAGACCGTAAATATGGAGTGAACTTTGGCTAAGTGCAAGAAATGGAGTTTATGTAATCAAGAAACTACTTTTTTTCAATCCGTTTTAACTGCCTTGAAGAAACTGATGATTTCCTTATTCCGTCCAGGCCATTCTGGATGTGGACCATTGCCTTCGCAATACCAAGTCTGTACGTCGTTTTGGCAACCACTA
>Ga0208264_1000465_pt1 | contig 12794 bp, 10 predicted proteins | sample LakWasMet31_HOW6_2_FD_183873 | JGI IMG/M metagenome (GOLD analysis project Ga0208264, IMG submission 183873) | Freshwater sediment methanotrophic microbial communities from Lake Washington under simulated oxygen tension - Sediment Metagenome... | ecosystem: Environmental > Aquatic > Freshwater >...
TAAGCTGATTGCCGAAGCAGCCAAAGCTGGGGCAAAGTTGGTGGCTTTGCCGGAAAACTTTGCCTTAATGGGCGATCATGAATTAGATAAAATTAAAATTAAGGAAGTTGACGGCACTGGCCCCATTCAAAGTTTTTTAGCCAACACCGCCAAAAAATATGGTGTATGGGTAGTAGGTGGCACCATCCCCATCGCTGGCGATAATGAAAATAAAGTCCGGGCCGCCTGCGTTGTCTATAACGACTCCGGCGACCGAGTGGCCCGTTACGATAAAATGCACTTGTTTGATGTCAACGTGCCGGGCACTAATGAAGTCTATCGTGAGTCAGATTCTATTGAGCAAGGTGAAAATCCACTTGTCATTGACACACCATTTGGTAGATTGGGTGTAGCGGTTTGTTATGACTTACGGTTTCCTGAGTTTTTTCGCAATATGAGCGAACAAGGCATGGAAATATTGGTTATTCCATCTGCATTTACTGCCGAAACCGGCGCTGCACACTGGGAATTGCTATTAAGAGCGCGGGCAGTTGAAAATCTTTGTTACGTTATTGCCCCTAACCAAGGTGGTTTTCATCTAAATGGCCGAAAAACTTATGGGCACAGCATGATTATTGATCCTTGGGGTGTTGTGCTGGATTGTTATAAAACAGGCGGTGGATTTGTTTCGACAGACATAGATTTAGAAAGATTGGAAAAAGTGCGAGCAGCCTTTCCAGCATTAAATCATCGTCGTTTTAAAGGTTGCAAATAGTATGACATTTAAAAAGATTTATTTTGGCGGCCTGCTCAGTTTAATGCTAGCGGCTTGTAGTACAACTGATGAACGTGAGTACAGTAGTACGGAATTACTGGAACGTCCGCCCGTGTTAGCGTCTGATTCTCGCGCTGAGCCAGAAACGCAAGTAGTAGATGAGAGCGTGGTTTCTGAAAAAGAAACCGCTGAGGAACGTAAAAATGGAATGGGTGACAAGGTTTACATGAGCGATTCAACTCCCCCAACGTTGCATATCAAGCAGCCTATAGAGGGTGCCTGGAATACGGTTGGGCAAGCTTTAAAGCAAAAGGAACTTAAAATTACCGATTTTGAAAAAGATAAATATTTGTTTTATGTAGCCTATGATAACAGGGGACTTTTAGACAAAGTTGGTGGCTATTTTAAAACTACTGAAAATGATCCAATTTATGTGTTAAAGCTAGCAGAAGATGGCGAAGAAACAGTCGTCACAGCAGTACTGGCGAATCAATCGGAACAAGTAGGTCCCGACGGCGTAAATGCTGAGGATAACTTAGAAGAGAATGCGTCTGACCTGTTGCAAACCATCTATTTAACTATGCGTGATGAGTTGCAGCGTATTGGAACCAAGCGGGTCAGGGTTGAGTCATCGCGGCATTCCAGATAGCTCGTGCGTTAATTGCAAATAACCTTCAGGGTAGCTCTTTTGATACCCATTATCCTAACCACAAAGTGATGATTTAATGGAACCATTAAGCCTAGCAAGACAAGCTATACTCGTACCGGCCGGTATTCAGGATAGCGATATTGAAAAAATTATGGGTCGCTTATTAGGTGCCTCCATCGACGCTGCCGATATTTACTTTCAATCCAGCCATTCTGAATCTTGGGTCATGGAAAGCGGTATTATCAAAGAAGGTACGCATAATATTGAGCAAGGTGCTGGGGTTAGGGCCATTTCCGGCGAAAAAACCGGCTTTGCCTATAGTGATCGTATTGAATTATCAGAATTATTATTGGCAGCTGACAATGTCAGAGCCATCACCAAACATGGGCAGGAAGCACAAGTTAAACTAAGCCAAAACAGCGGCTGGACGCATTATTACCCCATAGCCAATCCATTAAAATCATTAGCAGACCAAGAGAAAATCGATTTATTACGCAAGGTTGATGTTGCCACCCGTCAGTTGGATAAGCGTATTGAAGAAGTTATTGTTAGTTTGGTTGGCGTGCACGAAAACATCTTGGTTGCCAATCAAGATGGCTCGCTAGCAGCTGATGTGCGGCCATTAGTCAGAATGAATGTTACCGTTATCGTTGAAGAAAATGGCCGCAGGGAGCAAGGCAGCATGGGCGGCGGTGGGCGCAGTGATTATCGTTATTTTATCGAGCAGGATAGGGCGCTGGACTTTGGCAAAGAAGCGGTCAGACAAGCCTTAGTTAACTTGGAAGCAGGCGAGGCACCGGCAGGCAATATGACCGTGGTATTAGGTTCTGGCTGGCCAGGTATTTTATTACATGAAGCCATTGGCCACGGCCTGGAAGGCGACTTCAATCGCAAAGGTACCTCAGCGTTTAGTGGCTTGGTAGGACAGCGCGTAGCCTCTGATTTATGCACCGTAGTGGACGATGGTACATTGGCTGGGCGGCGCGGTTCTTTAAGTATTGATGATGAAGGCACGCCGACTGAAAATACGGTTTTAATCGAAAACGGTATTTTAAAAGGCTATATGCAGGACAAGCTAAATGCTCGGTTGATGGGCGTTAAACCCACTGGCAATGGTCGACGCGAGTCTTACGCACATCTGCCTTTACCGCGTATGACAAACACCTATATGCAGCCTGGGCAACATGATCCCGAAGAAATTATCAAATCGGTAAAAAAAGGTCTGTACGCCAAAAATTTTGGTGGTGGTCAAGTGGATATAACATCAGGCAAATTTGTATTTTCCACTAGCGAAGCTTACTTAATTGAAGATGGCAAAATCACCCGCCCAGTTAAAGGTGCCACGTTGATTGGTAATGGACCGGATGTATTAACCAAAGTCTCCATGGTAGGGTCTGATTTGGCATTAGATAGCGGCGTTGGAACTTGCGGTAAGGATGGGCAGAGCGTGCCTGTCGGTGTCGGTCAGCCAACTTTAAAAATCGACGGCCTAACCGTTGGCGGCACTAGTTTATAAACCAAGAATGTGATCGCAAATAAATTCCCTGTATATGCCGAGAAGGATTTTCCCGTTCGTCCTGAGCTTGTCGAAGGATGGGCGGGAAAATCCTAGGTTCCGGCACGCAAAACCATTCATGCTTCGACTAGGCTCTCGGCAACTGCTCCTGGGTTGCTCTACCTCCTGCATCCGTGCAGTCGAGCACGAACGGTTTGGCTGGAAAACATTGAGGGAAGTTATTTTTAGCGAAATCCTAAGTGATCATCCATTACTAGAATTGTAAGGAATATTGTGCAAAAACAAGAGCAAATTGATCAACTAAAATCTCTGGTAAAAGATTTACTGGACGAAGCCCAAAAACAGGGTGCCACTGCAGCCGAAGCGGGTTTAAGCCAAGAATCCGGCTTATCTGTTTCCGTGCGACTAGGTGACGTAGAAACCATAGAGCATCATTGCGACCAAGGTTTAGGCATTACCGTCTATTTTGGACAACGCAAGGGCTCGGCTAATACCACTGATTTATCCGCAGATTCCATTAAAGAAACCGTTAGTGCCGCTTGCAGCATTGCCCGTTACACCAGCGAAGACAGTTACGCAGGTTTGCCTGAAAAAGACATGCTGGCCACATATTTCCCCGATCTTGACCTTTACCATCCTTGGAAGCTGGAAATTGACCAAGCCATTGCGTTGGCAACAGAATGCGAATCGGCTGCTCGGTCATACCATCCAGAAATTAGCAACTCCGAAGGCGCAACGGTTAATACGCATGAAGGCATCCGCGTTATGGGCAATTCGCTTGGATTCTTGCAAGGTTACTGTTCCAGTCGGCATTCCCTAAGCTGTTCCGTGTTGGCACAGCGTGGTGACAGCATGCAGCGCGATTACTGGTATACCGTCGCCAGAAATGCTCTTAATTTAGAGTCAGCAAGTACAGTGGGCAACAAAGCTGCAGAACGCACGTTAAGGCGCTTAGAAGGCCGTAGCTTAAGCACACGCCAATGCCCAGTTTTATATAGCGCAGAGATTGCCTCCAGCTTGTTAGGATCGTTTATTGGCGCTATCAGCGGTGGTAATTTATATCGCAAATCATCGTTTTTATTAGACAAAATCGATACCCAAATTTTTCCAGAATTTATCCGCATTCACGAACAGCCGTATTTAACTGGCGCTCTAGGTAGTGCGGCCTATGACGGTGATGGCGTGGCTACGCAAACGCGCGATATAGTCAACCAAGGCATTTTACGTGGCTATGTGTTAGGCACTTATTCCGCACGAAAACTGGGTTTGCAATCAACCGGCAATGCTGGCGGCGTGCATAATTTATCCGTGGATACCAGTGATCTAAGCTTTAATGACTTGCTCAAAAAACTCCATACCGGCTTGCTGGTAACCGAGCTAATGGGGCAGGGGGTTAACATGGTTACTGGCGATTATTCCCGTGGTGCAGCCGGTTTCTGGGTTGAAAACGGCGAAATCCAATATCCAGTGGAAGAAATCACCATTGCCGGTAATTTAAAAGACATGTTTAAACAGATTGTGGCCATTGGTAATGACGTGGATTTGCGCGGCAATGTTCGCACCGGATCCATCCTGGTGGAACAAATGTCTATCGCAGGGCAATAAATGAAAACAAGGCTAATTCTAATCGGGGCAGGTTTGTTGCTTGCCACAACAAGCACAATGGCAAAAAATCAAAAGCCGTTTGATTTTTATGTGATGAGCTTGTCCTGGTCGCCAGAGTTTTGCCAGTCACATCCCCGTGAGCAACAATGCACACGCCAATACGGCGTGGTGTTACATGGCGTATGGCCCCAATATCAAACCGGCTATCCTCAATCTTGTAGCCGAGAATCAATGCCCAGCAAACTGGTGCATGAATTTGCTGGTTTATACCCAAATGAAGGCCTGGCCTTTCATGAATGGAAGCGACATGGCACCTGCTCAGGACTATCCCCGCAGGATTATTTACAGTTTTCCCAACAAGTTAAGCAAAACTTTATAGAACCCAATGAGTTAAAAAGCCTGACTAAACCCTTACGAGTCACTTCCGAACAACTAAGCCAAAAAATTATCGCAGCCAATCCCAAGCTAAATAACCAGTCCCTATCGTATACCTGCACGGGCGGAGGTCGGTTTTTACAAGAAATTCATGTTTGTTTGGATAAAACAGGCAATGCGCTGGCGTGCAGCGATGAAATACAGCGTAAAAGTCGGCGCAGTTGTGGTCGAGAGGATTTTTTAATTCGGAATGTGCGGTGATCATAACGGCTTAAATTTAGTAGGCTGGGCAGGCTTTTTTGCCCACCGATTAGTATCGTGCATTTATTTTGTGGGCAGAAAAGCGTTGCCCACCCTACCTGACTAAGCCAAAAAATTATCGCAGCCAACCCAAAACTAAATAATCAGTCCCTATCCTATACCTGCACGGGAGGTGGACGGTTTTTACAAGAAATTCATGTTTGTTTGGATAAAACTGGCAATGCGCTGGCGTGCAGTGATGAAATACAGCGGAAAAGTCGGCGTAGTTGCGGGCAAGCGGATTTTTTAATTCGGAATGTGCGGTGATCATAACGGCTTAAATTTAGTAGGGTGGGCAGGCTTTTTTGCCCACCGATTAGCATCTTGCATTTATTTGGTGGGCAGAAAAGCGTTGCCCCACCCTACCTGACTACCTGACTTTTTGGGGTCAAGTTTATACGCTGGTTAGGCATATTTTCCATTTAGTGAATGCAACCTAAGTAGTTTATACCGAATCTCTTCTTGGCAGCAGCAGCCAGCTCTTCGGAACAACTGCCGGCTATATAGAGTCCGTAACCGTTTACCATAAAGAATGGGTTTGCTGGATCGTCCGGCGGTGGCGATAACCCCTCAATATACTGATTGTTGCCAATCAATGCATAGCGGAGACTAGCCCATAACTCAAAACCCAAATCCAGCATTTCATCAGGGTGATACCCGGAATTCTCACCAGCCCTTACTTGTTTTTTTACAATACCCATTTCTTCAAGCAACATACCTCCTAAGGCATGTGATGCGTGATCAGCCAACTGTATTCCTGCTTCCAATTTTGAATCAGAATTCAAATACAAGTTAACCTTAGAGTCCTCTAACCTAGTCTTAATATTTTTATCAATGAACACATTTTCATCTATGTATAGTTCGTGTGATTCATTTCTTAACTTCTTGGTATCAAGCAGTTGTAATACTAACGCAGCACAATAATTACCTAACTGTCTTCGATCATGGTTTGGTAATACTGCTAAGGCTAATTTTGAACTATGCACTAGGTAACTAATAAACTCTCTTTGCTTAACAGATACTTCATTGTTAGCTTTTATAGCAGAGCTTTTATATTCGTCATCATTCGGGTTTAACCCCATGCTTTCCCACTCTGCCCTTATTCGAGAAGATAAATCTTCCTCAGAGATCACTATTGCACCAATTATAAATGCACCGTTATCTCTTATTGACTCATCAAAGTATAAGTTTGCCATCATTGATGCCTAACGCCTGAATTAAGCTGCGCCGCGAAGCGGCGTCGGCTTGAATGAATTGTTATGTTTCAACACAACCAAACTGGATTCCTTCAAAACCATTATTTTTAAGCTCTCTATTGAGAAGGTCAACGGCTTGTCTCCTGAGCTCATTCAATTGCTTAGCAACATCAGGCGATCTGATCTCGATCACAGTCTGGTGTTCCACAATCAAGTTCTTTGCCAAGGCTGCCGTCGCAATCTCGCGAGCTTTCTGAAGATGACCACTTGCCTTTGTCAAACCTTTGATCTTTGGCGTAGGAACTTTGCATTCATCGACAATACGTCCATCTCGATCTTTCAATCGACCAGTAGCAATGGCGTTCTGAGTGTCGGAAATGGCTTGAATGAAATCCGTAGCTCGATTCTCCAGATGGAACGGAGTTCGTAGAGCTGGTCTATCGAATGCCATGCTGAGCAGAAGTAAATAATGCTCAATGGCGTTGTACTTATTACGATATTCCAGAACTTCCTTATAGTACCTATACATCAGCTCAGTGTGGTTGTTGAGAGATTCCTGATAGTCTTCCCAAAACATCAAAGACACTTTGAATGGAAGATTTGACTGATTCAGCTCACGCGCGTGAGCCTGCAAGTTCGCATCTCTCGGCCCGGTTGTTGCAATGATGAAGCGGTCCAGCCTTGGGGAGAACATTCTCGCTGCCTCGACTTCGGTGTCGATCTCCGCAGCGGTCAGTCGTTTAGACGGAACCTCTAACTGATTCTTCTTCTTGCACTGGATCCCGATGGACTCTCGCGAAGTATGGTTGTATCCATAGACGTCAACACCAGGCTGTGCTTGTCCTTGGCGCCCATGCCTTTCTGCATAGTCGTCCTTCCATTGCGCCTTCGCGATGTCGAGAGTGAGTCGCTCAAAGTCCTGCCAGTTCACAGGTGGAGCGATTTCTACTTCAATGGTCGGCATATATCCCCCTTGAAACATAACAAGGAATTAGATAGTTAACTGCATATCTACCTGAAAATAGTCTTAGGGAGGATAAATTTTTGATCTGCATTTATGTTTCCTTTCTGTATATCATCGACGACAAGGCTCTATATCTTAAAAAGCAAATTGCGGGCATTAAATCACTTAGAGCGAAAGACCGCAAGGGCCGTAGGTTGGGGTGAGGTCACGAACCCCAACGTTTTTGGGGTGATTGGAGTTTTGATCTGGGACAATATATTTCGGGGTTTTTTTCATTAAAAACAATCTCACACACTTGATGCTCGGTTTATGTTGGGCTTTCTGACGTCACCCCAACCTTGATACTAAACCCTTCAAAATAACCGCGAATAACTTTACAACTTTACCCTTTGTCCCGCTTTTAATTGCTCTATGGGATACAATGTTCCCCGCCAAAATACGCCTCGGTTTAAAAAACACTTCCAGGCAGCGTTGGCCATTATCGTAGCGATTAAAATCATGCCGATTGGAAGCAGGAGATAAAATGGTATTTCTTTGTTGGATTCTTTAGGAATAATAACGGCAACTATGCTATTGGTTAACCAAGTCAAGCAGCCAATTGTAATCAGAATGACATCCCCGCTGAGCATGCCAAAAACCAATGCAAGGGTTGGCAGAAAACCAATAATCAAGAAGAACAACACAATGCCTATTTGCTTAAGGTAGCTATATTGAGAACCTGGGCCGAAGGTGTTTTTTTCCAAACCGCTAAACGCTTGTTTTAGATTTTCATACCAGGAGAACTTCATAAGCCCAGCGCCATCAACTACGCCAGATTTTGCGCCATTTTGTTTAAGCATCATCCCAACGCCCATGTCATCGGCCGGTTCCATTTTTAGCCACTCAAATCCTTTGGTTTGGTTAAAGGCCTGAGCTTCTACTAAATTAAATGCACCGATGCCAATAGCGTTATCGCCCTTGTTTTGATTGATGTCTGGGATGCGCGCAGAATTACAGAACAATAACAAAAATCCAAAACACACAACATCTAGCCAAAAGTCGTTGTACAGCTCAACTTCTGGTATGCAAGTCAAATGTTGAACTTGCTGGCTTTTTGCATAATTAACAGCCGAACGTAACATGTCCGGTTTAAAGGTAATATCAGCATCACTAAATAAATACCATTCTCCTTTTGCCAGCTTAACGCCTTGATGCAGCGCATGCACCTTACCGAGCCAGCCATTGGGCAATTCGGTAATATTAACGGGTATTAGTCTGCTGTCCATTGCAGCAATTCGGTCTATGATTTCTTTTGTGCCATCGGTTGAGCGATCGTTAATAACGATTATCTCAAATCGAGGATAATCTTGATTTAAACGTGAAAGTAAGGACTCTTCCAGGTGTTCTTGTTCATTACAGGCAGGAATAATGATACTCACCATAGGCAGTTCAGCATCATCAAAATTAACTGGTTTAATCTGCTTTTTAAGTACGGGTAAGTGACTCATCGTATAGTTGAGATAAACCAGCATGTAAACCCAAATTATGCAAATCGCCAAACTAAATAAATAGAAAATGATCAATGTCTTAACTCCATATTCAACGTTACGCGGTTTATTCTATCAACATCAGTTGGGTGCGAAGAAAACCTGATTTAGAAAAAACATACCGGATATAGAAAAATACTGCATATAAAATTATGAATGCAAGAAACTGGACCACGCTAAAACTTATCATTAAGTCAGAAATTACAAGCCCCTAACTTAAGATGACAATCTTTGCGGCAAAGTCGTAAAATCTATCTTAGATTTTACTAAACACATGATTTTTATGTGGATAATGATGTAACACCTTGGCAACATAATTCTGGGTTTCTTTATAAGGTGGGATGCCTTTGTATTTATCCACAGCACCTTCACCTGCATTATAAGCAGCTGCAACCAGTTCAATTTCGCCATGGTATCGATCCAACAGCCAACGCAAATAACGCACACCGCCTTTTACATTTTGGCTGGCATCAAAGGCATCTTTTACATTAAAACGCTCAGCTGTGGCGGGGATTAACTGCATTAAACCCATCGCGTTAGCACTTGAGCGGGCAGTGGTTTTAAATGCGGATTCAACTGTAACAATCGATAACGCAAATTGCGGATCAACATTGTGCCAAGTGGCAATTTTTTTGATCAAATCAACTAGCCATTTACGGTCTTTGGGTAAGGTGGCTATTACGCCGTCCAGAGATTTACCGCCGATTTTTGCAACAGTGATGACAGGCTGTGGAGCATGCGGCGGGCTGACATTGGTTAACACGCAGTCCGGCATTTTATCCGAACTATATCGAATGGTTTCCAACATGTTCATCGCTTCCTGATGACCTTGTTGAGCGGCGATGGCCAATAATGAGGCGGCGATTTCACGGTCTTCGGGTACGCCTTGTCCAAAGGCAAATAGCATAGCCAGACGGTATTGCGCTTCAGTTGAGCCATTGCGCGCGCCTTGGCAATACAGATTTGCTGCCTGCCAAGGGTTGTTGCGTTCCAGTTTGCCAGCTTTACTCAAGAGTATTTGTTGTTTGGGCGCTTCGCCAGCAAGTTCAACCGCTACTGCGGTATTGATTGATAGCAACAACAAGCAAGCCAGTGTTCGTAGCATGACTAATTTCCGTTAATGAGGTGGTAACTTCGGGTTAACTCCGCTACTGCATAAAAACGGAACATGTTTTTTAGCCTAAAAAAGCAGATGGTACACCAAATGGGTGATTGCTTAGAAAACCCTTCATGCTTCGAGTAGGCTGAGCACGAACGGTTTTCTAAGCAATCAACTGCTTTTTCTAGATTTAAAAGTTAGTAAATGGAGCCTTTATCCGTATCAGATTCAGATAATACCATTTCGGTAGCGCCCAGGTTATTCATGTGTTCTGCACCCAGTTTAATCATCAGACGCACTTCGTTTCTGGAATCGGCAGAGTTTAAGGCGTCCTCGTAACTAATTTTGCCGGTCATAAACAAATCGTATAGCGCTTGATCGAAGGTTTGCATGCCTTGTTCCCTGGAGCTTTTCATCAATTCCTTAATTTTGTTAATTTCGCCTTTGCGAATGTAATCTTTGGCCAGTGGCGTATTAATCAGGATTTCCACGGCAGGGTAACGGCCTTTGCCATCCACCCGTTTAATTAATTGTTGAGCAACAATGCCTTTAAGATTTAAGGATAATTCCAGTAATAATTGCCCGTGCATTTCATCAGGAAAAAAATGCAGAATACGGTCGATGGCTTGGTTAGCATTATTGGCGTGTAAAGTAGAAAGACATAAATGACCGGTTTCGGCAAAGCCAATTGCATTCTGCATGGCTTCCCGAGTACGAATTTCGCCGATCAAAATAACGTCCGGCGCTTGTCGTAAGGTATTTTTTAAAGCGACTTCATAAGATTCGGTATCAATACCCACCTCTCGTTGAGTAATTATGCACCCCTCATGCTGGTGTTGGAACTCAATCGGGTCTTCGATAGTAATAATATGGCCAGAACTATTTTGGTTACGGTATTTTATCAATGACGCTAATGATGTCGATTTACCTGTGCCAGTTGCGCCTACAAAAATAATCAATCCGCGCTTTTCCATTACCAGATCTTTTAAAATGGGCGGTAAATGCAATTCTTCTGTTTCTGGGATGTTGTTTTCTATGCGTCGCAATACCATGCCCGCCGTATCGCGTTGAATAAATGCACTAACCCGAAACCGACCAATATCTTGCAGGCCAATGGCAAATTGGCACTCTTTGGTGTTTTCAAATTCGTTTTTTTGCTTTTGATCCATAACGCCAAGCACAATAGTTAGGGCTTGCTCAGGGGTTAGTGGGGATTTAGAGACTTCATGTAACGTACCATCAATCTTTATTGTGGGCGCCCGACCGGCGGTAATAAACAAATCCGACGCTTTTTTCTGCGCCATCAGAGCAAGTAACGCATTAAAATCCACAGTAACCTCCTAACGGAACATATCTTTGTTAACGGCTTTGGACATGGCAATTTTAGACGTAATCAAGCCTTTTTCGACCATTTCCTTTAAGTTTTGATCCAAGGTTTGCATGCCTTCTTTTCGACCAGTTTGGATGGCAGAATACATTTGTGCCACCTTAGCTTCTCGAATCAAGTTTTTAATGGCCGATGTGCCAACCATAATTTCATGAGCGGCAATTCGCCCGCCATTGTTCTTTTTAAGTAAAGTCTGAGAAATAACAGCTTGCAGTGATTCAGATAACATGGCTCGAATCATATCTTTTTCAGCCGCTGGAAATACGTCGATAATACGGTCTATGGTTTTAGCAGCAGACGTGGTGTGTAATGTGCCAAATACCAAGTGGCCTGTTTCAGCTGCGGTAAGTGCCAGTCTAATCGTTTCCAAGTCACGCATTTCACCCACCAGAATAATGTCTGGATCTTCACGTAATGCTGAGCGTAAGGCTTCATTAAAACCAAGCGTGTCGCGATGCACTTCCCGTTGGTTGATAAGGCATTTTTGGCTTTCGTGGACAAATTCGATCGGGTCTTCCACGGTTAAAATATGCGCATAATCATTGGTGTTGATGTAATTGATCATGGCCGCCAATGTGGTGGATTTACCCGATCCAGTTGGCCCAGTGACTAAAATCAAACCGCGAGTTTTTTTACACAGTTCTTCAAAAAACTTCGGCGCATCCAAATCTTCCAGACTTAACACTTTGGATGGAATGGTTCTAAATACCCCAGCTGCACCCCGATCCTGATTGAATGCGTTTACCCGGAACCGAGCTACGCCAGGCAATTCAAAGGAAAAGTCAGTTTCTAAAAACTCTTCATAATCCCGACGTTGTTTATCGTTCATAATGTCGTAAATTAGCGCATGCACTTCTTTGTGGCTTAACGCAGGGATGTTAATCCGACGAATATCACCGTCTACCCGAATCATGGGCGGTAAACCGGCTGATAAATGTAAATCCGACGCATTGTTTTTAACTGAAAAAGCCAGTAATTCGGCAATATCCATAACACCCTCATAAAATAAAAAAGAAACGGCTAAAAGTTCATCGTTATACGATAGTTCAAGTCTATGTTTTTTAGAAGTACTGATGTTTAATACCTGTGACATTCGCATAGAAATAACTAGGAAAATGATGACAGAAACCCGAAACACCATTTTGATGCAAATTAAGCAAGCAGCTTTGGATTATGGCCGGTCGCCAGAATCCATCTTATTATTGGCCGTTGGCAAAACGAAACCGGCATCGGCACTAGCCAAGCTTTACCACGAAGGCCAGCGTCATTTTGGTGAAAACTACGTGCAGGAAGCGCTAACTAAACAACAGCAACTGGCAGCGTTCGATATAACCTGGCATTTTATTGGCCCAATCCAATCCAACAAAACCAAAGCGATTGCTAGCCATTTTCACTGGGTGCACAGCGTGGATAGCTTAAAAAT
>Ga0208264_1000469_pt1 | contig 12679 bp, 9 predicted proteins | sample LakWasMet31_HOW6_2_FD_183873 | JGI IMG/M metagenome (GOLD analysis project Ga0208264, IMG submission 183873) | Freshwater sediment methanotrophic microbial communities from Lake Washington under simulated oxygen tension - Sediment Metagenome... | ecosystem: Environmental > Aquatic > Freshwater >...
TACCCGGCACCGAAGAAGAGAAAATGGCGCCATGGATGGGCGCGCTGGAAGATAATCTAGACGTCTTGAATAAGACTGATGAAGATGCAGGAGAGTGGGGACGTGCTGCAACGCAAGACCTAATTCGCACGCGGATTAAAGTTAAGTCACTCAATTTTATGCGGGGCCGCACTTTTTTACATAAATTCCTGATCATTGATGAGGCTCAAAATCTGACGCCAAAGCAAATGAAAACACTGATTACGCGTGCCGGCCCGGGCACCAAAGTCGTTTGTTTAGGCAACATTGCACAGATTGACACGCCCTATCTGACAGAAGGTAGCTCTGGGTTAACTTACGTGGTGGATCGCTTTAAAGGATGGGAACACAATGGGCATGTCACCTTGGTACGTGGCGAACGTTCAAGACTTGCAGACTTTGCTGCAGAGTCATTATAAGCATTGCCAACACTGAACTATGCTATGCTCTGAAAGCACGAGTATTAAAGGATTAACCCTGAAGTAGCACCCAAAGCTATTTCATAAAAATAATGCAATCTGGTTTTTATATTATATTAATTGCGCAGTTTTTGTCTGCACTTGCCGACAATGCGCTGTTGTTTGCTGCGATTGCACTACTGGCAGAAATGCATGCACCCAATTGGCATACACCGCTGTTGCAACAGTTTTTTGTGATTTCTTACATTGTACTAGCACCATTTGTAGGCTCAATTGCCGATGCATTTCCCAAAGGCAGCGTCATGTTTGCCTCCAACTCCATTAAAGTCGTTGGCTGTATTTCCATGATTTTTGGGCTACCGCCACTCTATGCCTATGGCATTGTAGGCATAGGTGCGGCTACCTATTCACCTGCAAAATATGGCATTTTGACAGAGTTATTACCTAGCCATTTATTGGTGAAAGCCAATGGCTGGATGGAGGGCTCTACTGTCACAGCAATTATTGCAGGCGCCATTATTGGCGGCAAGTTAGCCAGCACTAACCCGCATTTTGCCTTGTATGTGATTACTGTCTTATATATAGGGGCCGCCATCTTTAACTATTTTATTCCCAAGATGCCCATTGAGCTTAAATTAGAAAGCAAGAGCGCTTTTTATATGGTGAAAGATTTTTGGCACGCTTTTGTCTCGCTTTGGAAAGATCCATTAGGTCAAGTGTCGCTTGCGGTGACCACTTTATTTTGGGGTGCTGGTGCCACATTAAGGTTGGTAGTATTGGCATGGGCGGCGCTCGCACTCAACTTCGATATCGAGGCGTCCACGCAGCTAGTCGCCACGGTAGCAGTGGGGATTGCAGTAGGCTCAGTGATTGCATCCAAATACATTAAGCTGGAAGAATCTACCAAAGTATTGCCAGCTGGCATACTCATGGGTGTATTGGTCATTGCGATGGTATTTGTTACTCATTGGGCAGTCGCAGCAGTTTTGCTGTTCTTCATCGGCGTATTAAGCGGCTATTTTGTGGTGCCGCTTAATGCCTTACTACAACACCAAGGTCACCATTTGATAGGCGCAGGCCATTCCATTGCCGTGCAAAACTTTAATGAGCACATAGGCATCCTAGTGATGCTAGGCTGTTATTTGCTCATGGATAAAGCCAATATGCCGATGAACTACATCATCATTGCATTCGGCACGTTCATTATTTTGAGCATGGGCCTCATCAATAAGGTGTACCACAAAAAAATTTACGCGCCCAAATGAGCGCGTAAGTCTATTCAACAACCTAATTTGAATTGCAACTAATGCAATTTCACATGCGGCTCGGTTCTGCGGGAAATCAAACGCCCAATGGTGTGGATAATCACTGACAACACACCATGCAATGCCATCAAATGCATTTTGTATAGCGATCTGTACATTAGGCGTGCAAACAGGCCTTGAATATACATACTGCCGCCTGACACTGCACCCATCAAGCTACCTACCGTAGAGTATCTACCTAGATTCACTAACGAGCCATAGTCGGTGTAATGGTATTCAGGCATTTCCGTTTTGTTAGCAACACGCGCCTTCACAGATTTCACCAACAAAGAGGCTTGCTGATGCGCCGCCTGCGCACGTGGCGGTACATTGCCATCATGTCCAAGCCATGGGCATGCTGCGCAATCACCTAATGCAAAAATATTGTCATCTAAGGTAGTTTGCAGTGTTTGTTTGACTACTAATTGGTTAATGCGGTTAGTCTCTAAGCCATCAATATCTTTTAAGAAATCTGGTGCTTTAATACCAGCGGCCCACACCACTAGCTCCGCTGGAATTACACGTCCGCTATGAGTTGTCACGCCTTTGTCCGATACCTCCGTCACACGCTCACCCGTAAATACATTCACACGCAACTTGCGTAATTCTACGTCTACCGCCAATGACATCTTGACTGGTAAGGCCGGCAAAATTCTATCGCCAGCTTCAATCAATGAAATTTTCACATCACGGTCTGCGTCAATTTTATCCAGACCATAGGCTGCTAACTCACGTGTCGTATTATGCAATTCAGCAGCCAACTCTACGCCTGTTGCACCCGCCCCAACAATCGCCACTTCCAGCTGGCCTGGTTTTAATGGCGTGGTTTGGGTTTGTGCACGCAACAACGCATTGTGCAAGTAGCGATGAAATTTTTGTGCTTGTGCTTGCGTATCTAATGCCATGGAATGTTCACGGGCACCTTTGATACCAAAATCATTGGTGGTACTGCCTACCGCCATAATCAGCGTGTCATACTTGAATGTGCGTCGTGGAATCACCTCATTACCATCTTCGTCAATATAAGGCGTAATGGTAATCTCGCGTGCGCTACGATTTAAGCCATCCATACGACCGAAGCGGAAATTAAAGTGGTGCCAATGGGCTTGCGCCAAGTATTCCAGCTCATGTCGGTCTGGGTCCATACTGCCTGCAGCAATTTCATGCAATAAAGGTTTCCACACATGCGTACGTGTGCAGTCGATTAAAGTGATCAGTGCTTTTTTCTTTTTGCCTAGACTGTTGCCTAAGCTCGTGGCTAACTCTAAACCACCAGCGCCGCCGCCAACGATAATCACATGATGTAAATCGGTCTCTGAACTCAAAATATAACCTCTTGATATAAACAAAAACGCGCCTGCCATATACATGCAAGCGCGTTATATACGGAATACGCGGTTAGCTTGCTGCCGGAGCAGGTGCGCCCATACTGCGAATCCATGCAATAATTTTTAACAATTCGTCTGGTGTAATCCCATTTTTAGGATCTGTCGGGTCCATCAAGCCAACACCTTTTGCACCCATACCACCATTTGTACCATGCCAAACTGTCTCAAACATACCTTTATCTGTAGAGTCTTTAGGATAACGATAGGTTGGGCCGGTTAAACCAGGACCTACTTGACCTTTTGCTTCCGGGCCATGGCATTGCGTACAAGAGTACAACTGGAATACTTTTTTACCCTTAGCTATCGCTTCTTCGTTACCAATATATGGGTTATTACCTGTGGCCAAAAACTCTTTAGCTGCAGGCGTATCAAACAAAGCCGCATCGATCACCAATGGCTTGCTTTCTTGTGTGTCTACAAACTCAATTGCCTTACCTGATGGAGCAGCTGCAGCGGCTTTGTCGCCACCGGCACTGCTTGCGCTGTTGTCAGCGTTACATCCTGTTAAACCTGCCACTAGCATCATCGTCAACATGCCAAGCTTGTAACTTTTCATCTTCTGCCCCTATGCAAAATATAATTATACTGATCAAGAAAAAAGGTTGCTGTAATTATACAGCAACCTTTTGATTTTGTTACCTCACTGTAACTTGACCGTTACAAATGTGTGATTTATTTTTTAGGTGTTTCGTTTAACCAAGGAGTGTCGCCACCACCTTTGTATTGAGTACGCAACCATGCTTCAATTTTTAAAATATCATCAGTCGCTAAGTTTTCTGGGTTACCTAATTGGTTATGCCATGCAAACATACCACCGTTACTACCACCTGCAATCGTTTCAAACATGCCTTTATCTGTAATATGTTTTGCATATTGCCATGTGCTGTCAGTAATGTTTGGACCCACTTGACCGCCACCATTTGGACCATGACATTGTGTGCATGAGTAAAAACCAAATTTTTTCTTACCGGCTTTAGCTGCTTCTGGATCTTTTGCAAACGCTTTTGTATAAGGGTTTACGCAAGTTGCCAAAAATTCTTTAGCTTGTGGTGTGTCAGTATCCACAACTTTAACGCCTAATGGACTGCCATCTTTTGTAGAAACTAAATCACACGCTGCACTTGCTTGAAATGAAAGCGTAAGACCCGCTAATGTCAACATACCAACAAATAAAGTTGACTTTAATGCTTTATTGCCTAACATGTTTTCTCCTAATCTATATAACAATAATGAGCTACGTTTTGTTCATGCTAAGCGCACTGCCCAACGTATGATCATTTAACGAACTATTACTTGTTTGGTTGACACAATTTATTCACAAGATTCTGTTAGCAAACAATCGCGAGATTCTACTTGTTTTTTAAAACTGTGTCACTCATAAATGATTAGTTTAATTACCTTTTTTGAACACATTATCACCTTCAACCACTGGCACTGTTGGGATGCCGTAGTCCGCTAGGATTTTTGCGATTTTATCTTTGTTGCGCTCTAAAGCTGCATCAATGTCTGCCATGCGTGCTTTATCTTTTTTACGCACGCCAACAGAGATATTCCAGTATTCCTTGCCTTTCAAATCTACGTTGTTGTATTCCGGAATAAACACCACGTCCATAGGCACTGGAGACTTCTTGGCATAATAGCCAGCAATCGGCCCCCACATGATTGCAACATCAATTTCCTTCTTAGCTAAATCGTCAATCATAAAGCTAGTAGGCAAATTCAAATCGCGCTGCATACGATAAGGTTTTGAGTATGCAATTAAGTCATGATCTCTTAATGGAATAGTGGCCGGACTTTGACCAATCACGCCAATCACGCCTTTTTTCAAATCGGGCGAATCCCAATTGGTAATATTAAAACCGCTCTCCTTGCGCCACACAAACACATGGCCAGAGCGATAATATGGTTTAGATGTTCGTAAGGCATCGTAATCTGAAGTAGTACCGATGACTACATCACAGCGGCCAGCATTAATGGTATTTCTGAGAAAGCCTTGACGATTGTAGGCATATGCAAATGTAAGTTTTTTACCTAAGTCCTTCGCCAACACTTCAGCAATCTTGTCTTCAAAACCTTCTTGTTTCAAATTTGAATACGGCATGTTGTCTGGGTCTGCACAAACCTTGAACTCAGTACCATCATCTACACGACGCACCTCACCAACGCGACCTTCATCTGCATTTAAAGATGGCAGCTCTTTATCGTCCAGCACTTTCTCAATGGTCTCTTCAGCCAACACATGATTGCTTACCAACACCAAGCTCACCAATACTACTTTTAATTGTTTTAACATCATCTCAACCCTCATATTATTAAGTGACATACATCTACCACACTGTCTTCTGAGTACCACTAGGTTCAAAAGTTCTTTCTCATAGCAAATCAGAAAGAAGCATTGTAACCAAATGCTTCGCTTTAGCATACCAATCTGTATACATCTAAGTTTTATTCTCTACATATAAAAAAACACCCCACCGAAGTGGGGTGTTTAGTTTAGCTAATGAAAGCTGAGTTAACGTATTAACGTTATAACTTAAGCAAGCCTAAATTATAGTGAGAACACTGTTAATGCACCGCCGCCAGGAGCAGCGTTGTATTTTGTCAACTCTTTGTAACCACCAGCAGCACCAAGTGCGTCTGTGTCGTTAGTCATACCAAGGTTCATCGCTACACCAGCCCAGCCACCGATACCTGATAGCACGCCAACGTGTTGTTTACCTTTTAAGCCGTATGTGAATGCATTACCAATCACGCCAGAACCTACTTGGAATTTCCAAAGTTCTTTACCTGATTGTGCATCAACAGCTTTGAACCAACGATCTAAAGTACCGTAGAACACCAAGTTTGAAGCAGTAGTTAAAGCACCACCCCAAGCAGAGAATTTCTCTTTGTTGTACCAAACTTTTTTGTTGGTCATTGGATCATAAGCGCCGAAGCCACCCATTACGCCGTCAGGACCAGCAAACATAGTTAAAGTAGCACCAACCCATGGTTGACCAGCAACGTATTTAGACTCAACTGGCTCGTATGTCATACACACGTGGTTCAATGGAGTGTAAATCAAACCAGTTTTTGGTGAGTATGCAGCTGGTTGTTGATCTTTAGTACCCAATGCAGCTGGGCAAACGCCTTTAGCATTGTAGTCTTGGTGTGTTGAAGCTTTAGCGTCTTTATGTGGCACGCCTGTTTTCATGTCAACGTGTGTTGCCCAGTTTACGAATGGGTGTACTTTCTCAGCAGCAACTAAAGTACCGTTACCAGCTTGGAATGTGTACGCAAAACCGTTACGGTCATGGTGCCATGCGTATGTTTTGCCACCTTTGTCGAACAAGATTACTTCGTTGATACCATCATAATCCCACTCATCGTGTGGAGTCATTTGGTAGCCCCATTTTGCAACACCAGTGTCTAAGTCACGTGCGAAAATAGTCATAGACCATTTGTTGTCGCCTGGACGTACATCTGGGTTCCATACAGATGGGTTACCTGTACCGTAGTACACTAAGTTTGTACGTGCATCATACGGCCACCAGCCCCATACAGAGCCACCACCATGTTGCCAACCATCTTTAACTGCTTGTGGTTTCAACCATGTACGTGTACCTAATTCTTTTTCGCCAGTTTTGATTTGGCTAGCATCTAGTGCTTTGAAAGAACCGCCTTGTTTGTTACCACCGTTAACGTCAGCATATACTGATAATGCGCTGTATTGTGGGTTAGCTGAGTTGAAATCAGCACCGATCAACACTTCAGCATCAGGACCTGTTGAGTAAGCTTTCCATGCCAAAGAACCATCTTTGATGTTGTATGCTGCGATAAAGCAACGTACGCCGAACTCAGCACCTGAACAACCTGTCAATACTTTGTCTTTGATTACGTGTGGAGCGTTAGTGTTTGTAGCGCCCACTTTTGGATCTGTGTTTTTAACTTCCCAAGCTTTAGCACCTGTTTTAGCATCTAAAGCAACCAACATACCGTCATTTTGTTGAAGGTAGATTTTACCGTCGCCGAAGCCTAAGCCACGTGAAACGTTATCGCAGCACAAAACAGCTTGTACTGATGGGTCTTGTTTAGGGAAATATGACCATACGATTTTTTGATTGTCGTTTAAGTCAAGTGCGTATACGTTGTTTGGGAATGCTGTATGTACATACATCATGTTACCAACAACCACTGGAGAACCTTCGTGACCACGGTTTACACCAGTAGCGAATGTCCAAGCAGCTTTCAGGTTTTTAACGTTACCTTTGTTGATTTGCGCTAATGAGCTGTAAGCTTGGTTAGTATGGTTACCACGTGGGTGAGCCCAGTTGTTTGCGTTTGCAATTGCCGCGTCTTGGTCTGCAGCTGCAGAAGCAATCATTGGCAATGCCATTGATGCTGCAACTAAACCTAGAGCTAATTTGATTTTATTAACTTGCATGTTGATCTCCAAAGTTATATTACTAAGGGTTAATTGAAAGCAAACTCGAATATTAAGGCACTAACTAGGTCTAGCGATTACCTCAATCTTAGAGCATACTTTTCATCACATTTGCATGTGAGGAATGCAATATAAAACAACTTGTTTCTAATTGCAACAGTTTAGTTACAATTTATTAACAAATATTCGAATATTTTTTACAGCTATTTTTATCCAAAAATTAATTCGGCAATTTATTCAATAAAATCAAAGAGAAAGAATTTTTAATGTCTGCAAAAATCCAATCTGACTTGTATCCAGAAATTCAACCTTTTCATAGCGATTGGTTACAAGTGGATCCTATCCACCGGGTTTATTTTGAACAATGCGGGAATCCACATGGTCCAGCCGTTATTTTTCTGCACGGCGGCCCTGGCAGCGGATGCAATCCGACACAGCGTCGTTTTTTTGACCCCAAGCATTATCATGTGATTTTGTTCGATCAGCGCGGTTGCGGGCGCAGCACACCGGAAGGTGAAGTCATCAACAACACCACTGATGACCTTGTTGCAGATATAGAGCAAATTAGAAAGCATTTGAATATTAAACGCTGGCATGTGTTTGGTGGCTCATGGGGCAGCACGCTAGCACTAAGTTATGCGTGCACACATCCCAGCGCTGTCATCAGCCTAGTACTGCGCGGCATTTTCTTGAGCCGCCCATTTGAGCTCAATTGGTTCTTAGGTCAAATCAATCTGTTTTTCCCAGACCAATGGCAAACTTTGTGTCACTACCTACCAGAGGCAGAGCGTGAATCGCCACTACATGCGTTTGACCGCTTGGTGTTTTCCGAAGACCCGAATATCAATATCCCTGCTGCGATTCATTGGAATGCTTACGAAAGCAGCATCATGAGTTTGGTTAATAATCCAAGCAGCAATCCCATCAATGGCAAAGTGGAGCTGGCGCGTGCACGCGTTCAAATCCACTATATATTGCATCAATGTTTTGTCGGGCAACGTGATTTGCTTCAAGAGGCGTCAGAAAAACTTGCGAACACCCCAACGACGATTGTGCAAGGCCGCTATGATATGGTGTGCCCACCACAAACAGCATGGGAGTTGCATCAAGCAATGCCGCATGCGCAGTTTGTGATGGTGCCTGATGCAGGGCACTCCGCCATGGAAACTGGCACCTGCAACGCATTAGTGGCTGCAACAAACCGCTACAAACACTTAGAATAGCTAGCACGCATTTTTATCGGCCGCTTTATCAAACTATATGCAGATTAAAAAGTTACCTGACTTTAAAAAACTCGCGGATCACCCGGTGGTGACCACGCCGCTGAACTCTTACGCCAAGCAAGAATATGCAACGCCGTTATTTGTGCTGCGCGAGACACTGGCAGGGTTTGGCCGCCACAACATCATGAGCTTGTCGGCTTCGCTTTCGTTTTATGCATTGTTTGCATTAATTCCCCTGGTACTGCTGATTTTCTTTTTACTAAGCCATCTGGTGTACTCATCCGATTATGCCATTGTTAAACTAGCGATCCTTACTGGCAATCTGGTCCCTGATTTAAGTAGCAAGATTATGGTGGAAGTCTATAACGCCACCCAAACCAAAGCCGCTTGGGGTGCATTGGGGCTGATTGTGTTACTTTGGAGTGTCACACCACTGGCCAGCGCTATGCGCGCCTCCTTTTACACCATTGCTGCAAAAGTAGAAATGCCATCCTTTGTGATGCGACAAGTAAAAGACATACTTTCCGTATTGGGCATACTGTTACTTTTTTTCTTATTTACCTCTGCAGGCTTTTTACTTGAACGTGTAGTAAGGTTTTTAGCCAATCACTTCTCCACCTTTCAGCTCAATGTATTAGGCTCTATATTTACCTTACTACTCACCACGCTATTAATTACTGGGTTCTATCGTGTGTTTTTCCCCATGCGGGTAGCCTTTACACACTTGTTCATTGGTGCGTCGGTCACCGCACTACTGTGGCTAGCCATGCGGCCAGCCTTTGGCTTGTTTTTATCCATTAACGAAAACTACGGTGCGATTTTTGGCAGCATGAAAGCATTGTTTGTCTCCATCACCTGGCTGTATTTAAATTTTGCCGTATTTTTATTAGGGACAGAGCTAATTGCCACGCTCAGAAAAAAAGATGTACTGCTGCTCAAAGGCTTGTTCGACAACATCCCCAACAAGGCCAATTACATTGACGCACTGATGCAGCGCTATGGTAAAAGCTTTAGTCAACATGACAAAGTCATCGAGCAAGGCAATATTGAACGTAACTTATATTTTATTGTGGATGGCACTGTCCACATCACGCAAAATGGCACCGTCAAACACGTTTTAAAATCCGGTGATTATTTTGGCGAGATTGCCATGCTGGCCGATCTGCCCGCCAACGCCGATGCAATCGTCGCATCGGAACAGGCGCAGATTATCGTGATTTACGCAGAGAATATTGATACCATGCTGGCAGAAGACCCCAAGGTGGCCATGCAACTATTAAGGCATTTGGCCAACCGGCTACAAAACAATTAACCCAGATAACTACACACATATTTTTACCGACTCATCATGGCTAAATCTTTCTCCAGCAGCCCACAGCCAAGCGTCATTCAGCAATTGATTCAACTGTTGAATCAAGGTCATCTAGCAATGGCCGAGCAAAAGGCAGTGGCACTGATTGCGCAACATCCACGCGAGTTTATTTTGCATCACGTATTAAGCCTAGCGCTGGACCAGCAACAAAAATATGCTGAGGCGGCGACGAGCTATCAGACGGCGATTCAGCTTCAACCCAATATGCCAGATTTACATTTTAATTTGGCGATTGTGCACACCCAACTCAATCAGTTACAAGAAGCCGAGCACGCCTATCGCAAAGCAATTCAACTGCAGCCTGGCTTTTTTGAGGCGCATGGCAATTTGGGTACTATTCTGCAACGACAAGGCAATCTAGATGGCGCCATTCAGTGCTATCAAACCGGGTTACGCATTAATCCACAAGATGCGCGTGGCCACTTTAACTTAGGCACCGTATTACGTGACAAAGGCTTACTACATGAAGCGGTGAAGCATTATCAACAAGCTATCCAACTGTTTCCAAACTATACCGATGCCTACAATAATTTAGGCGAAACATACCGCGATTTGGGCAATATGTCAGAGGCGATTCAGCAATATCAGCGCGCGCTATCACTCAACGCGCAACACGCCAGCGCCAACTACAACATGGCAGAATTTTTGTATCTGGCCAAACGATTTACAGAAGCCATCCCCTATTTTGAGCAATCACAACTGGATGATTGGCAAGAGCGCATTCTCTACTGCCTATATAAAGCCGAACAATTTGATGCATTTAAGCAAAAGCGCGATGCACTGATTCAACAAGCACCACATACCTCCCCTTTTTTGGCAACGCTCTCCACACATTACAGCATTAACTTTAACGAAGCAGATCCATACAATTTTTGCAAAGACGGATTACAGCATGTCTACCATCGCGCCATTCCAGCGCTTGCACCGAACAGCGCGCTGCTCAACGCGCTGCTACATGATATTCACCATGCAGATATTGCAGAGCGTAAGCAAGCACGGCTGACCAATGGCAAGCAATCGGCGGGTAACTTATTCAAACGCCCAGAGGCTTCCTTTAGGCAATTGGCAGAGTTGATTCAGCAGGAGTTTGTCGCGTATCGCGAGCATTTTGCAGGAGCTGACTGCACTTTAATCACCGCCTTCCCGCAAACATTGGAATTTACCAGTTCATGGTATGTCAGCATGCAGCAGGGCGGCCACTTAAATGCGCACATCCATGAAATTGGCTGGATTAGTGGCGCAGTCTACCTTGCCATGCCAGAGACCGAGGACGAAAAAGAAGGCGCGTTTGAATACGGTACACATGGCGATGACTACCCGCAACAACATACAAACTTCCCCACCGCATTCATCAAACCCAATGTTGGCGATATCGTATTATTTCCATCGTCACTTTTTCATCGCACCATTCCCTTTAGCGCACAACAAGCCCGTATTTGCATTGCGTTCGATCTAAAACCACAAAACCAATTCATGCATGCACGATCAAATTATTAACATCCATAGCGCATGTAAATATCGCGATAATAATTTGTGTGGTACCATTTAACTAAACAATGTAATGCATTGTTTTATTTAGTGTTAGCGCGATATAGGCTTCGGGTGGTCGTTTATTAACAATACCATTCCAAGTAACTGATTTTTATAAATAAAATAAAAATTCATCCGTACGCACTCACATCGCCTTTTTTTTGCTAGACTGTGTATTCTTTAAATTAAAAAAAGCGTGTGTTTTGCTAAAGCAATGAGGGACCTCATGAAATCGATTAACATGTTCGACGACTCAACCGTACTGATCATTGACGATCAGACGACCAGTCGAACAATCCTTTCTCAAGTGGTAAAAAGCATACATCCCAAGATGCATGTCATTGAGAAAACCAATCCTGAGCGCGCGTTAGAGTGGGCCACACAAAACACGGCCGATCTCATCCTGATTGACTATGTGATGCCGGAAATGAACGGCATTGATTTTGTCAAAATGGTGAAAACTATTCCTGCCTATTATTTCGTTCCGATCATCATGATCACCATCAAGAAAGATACGGAAACACGCAATACCGCTTTGGATGTCGGCGTCACCGACTTTTTAACCAAACCGATTGATGTACAAGAGTGCACGGCAAGATGCAAAAACCTACTGACCATGCGCCAACAACAAATGACGTTGGAAACCAAAAGCAATTTACTTGAAAGTTTGGTGCAAGCAGCTACCGCTGAAATTCGCGCACGTGAAAAAGAAACCTTGATGCGGCTTGCACGGATTGGCGAGTATAAAGACTATGAGACCTCTCGCCACTTGGTACGTATGGCACTGTATGCCAGAATCTTGGCCGAAGCCGCTGGATTTTCTGAAGATGAAGCTGAGACTATCGAACTCGCTGCGCCGCTACATGATATTGGCAAGGTAGGCATACCAGATCATGTGTTACTCAAAGCCGGTCCATTGAGTGAAGAAGAAACAGCCATTATGCGCAAGCACCCGATCATTGGCTTTCAAGTACTGCAAGACAGCCCTTCTAAGTATTTGCA
>Ga0208264_1000473_pt1 | contig 12416 bp, 19 predicted proteins | sample LakWasMet31_HOW6_2_FD_183873 | JGI IMG/M metagenome (GOLD analysis project Ga0208264, IMG submission 183873) | Freshwater sediment methanotrophic microbial communities from Lake Washington under simulated oxygen tension - Sediment Metagenome... | ecosystem: Environmental > Aquatic > Freshwater >...
GTAACTGGCCAGGTGAGAAAAACAAGGAAGACCAAATTGTTGTTCTGAATAACATTGCTTACTCGGTCATTGAACAGCAACGTGGGCTTCATTCAACGTATGTTTTTCCTTTTAAAGAGAAACGACTAGAGCGGATGCATACTACGGCGTGGAAGACGGCTTGGAAAAAAGCCAAGCTGCCCTGTGATGGATCTTCCACAAAGGGGCCTCACAATTTGAAGCACACTTTTGGAAGACGCCTAAGAGCAGCGGGAGTGTCATTTGAAACACGTAAAGTGCTTTTGCATCATAAGACAGGGGATATCACCACGCATTATTCTTCGGCAGAGCTGCAAGAATTGATTAATGCGGTAAACAGCATTTGCGAAATGCAAAGTGGTGTTTCACTTACACTATTGAAAAGGGTAAAGGCTGGAAGATGAAATCCCAACTCACGCAAAAGTCACGCAAGGAAGTTTTGGGCATAAAAAAGCAGTCGCCCTGGTAAGCTAACTGCTTGATTTATCTTTATTTATGGTGGGTCGCATGCGATTCGAACGCATGACCATCGCATTAAAAGGGTCTTGTTATGGGCTTAAACAGGCTGCAAACGGCTAAAACCAAGCATCAATGAAAACTAAACAGCCTAAAAACGCCTTAAACAGCTCACAAAGTGGAAAGAAAGTGGAAAGATTTACTCGGGGTAGAAGGTCTCGTTTGTTATTGCTTCCAGTGTCCACGGGCATGCATTAGGGAAAACATTTCGGCTTATTTTTGTTTCTCTTGATGCTTGAATTGTTGCGTATTGATATGCTTTTTCTAAAATATCGTTTAGCTTAGGTTTTAATCCTGGGTTTTCCTCTAGCGTTTCGTTGTACTTCAACCGCTGTTCAATAATAGTGAGCTCCCAGCTTCTGCCACGTCTTACCTCTTGGTATTGCCATTTCAACAAATGCACTAACAGAACAGTTAATCGGCTTTCGAGTTCACGCTTTTCACTTCGTCCCATGGTTTCGATTTCCTCGATAAGGTTAGGTATGTCTAAATTATTAAACTGACCGCTTCGCAACATTTCGGCTTGTTCTTGTGTCCAGCTGTAAAAATCTTTGTCGTAATTAATCATTGTTGTGTCCCTAATAGGCGGAAAGAATCAATGCTTATTCCAGCGATAAAACCAGACGTTTACCAAGCGCTCTTGCTGCCTTATCTAATTGCTTAAGGCTTGGCCAATGGTGAGGGTTTTCTAAACGTTGTGCGGCTGGCCATGATGTATTCATTGAACTAGCAACATCTGATAATGGTCTACTTCCTCGGGCATTCCTTAACAACAAAGCTGATTGAACCTCTGGGCTGGGTACTGCTAAAAATCCATCTTCCGGACAGTCTGATGCTGTCGGTACTTCTTGGTTCTTTTCCATCCTGTACGCAAGCATAGCGCTTAAAACCTCACTGGCATTATAGGCCGCTTCTTCTAGTGTCTCGCCTTGGGTGAACGCTTCCTCTAGGTCTATAAACTGCACAAAATACAACCCGTCTTCATCCTGCTCGGCTGTGTAAGCGAATTCAGTTTTCATCTTAGTTTTACACCTGTTTGTTTTTCGATAGCTTTCAATAAACCAATGCCAATATCCTTGCTTCCGTGTACTGGAATCGGAACACCTCGCGGCATACCGTCCTTCTCCATAATATGATGGCTCCCTTCAACTCTGGATAGGTTCCAACCTTCTTTCTTTAAAGCTGCAATGATTTGTTTACCGTTCATGGGTCTATTATATCAAAATTGATATACATCAAGTTAATTATTTGCTTTTCGCATCCTTTCTTTTGCTTCTCTTTGTGTCTTTTCCACGTTTCTTTGTGCGGTTTTTCCGTAATCTACCATTATCTTTTGCATTGGATTTACTAGGACAGTTTCAAAGACGCTTGTCTGATTGGTGTTTTGTGCGCTGAAGTTACTTTGAACTTGCTGTGCTTGCGCTGTATTTTCTGTTTTTTTGTTACTGACTGAATAACTCATCCACATAAATAACAAAATTCCTGCTATCCCAATTAGTACGGCGTTCTTTTGCCTGTTTATCTGCTTCTCTTCGGGTTCGGGTTTTTTGTATCGTAGCTCTTTTAATCTCTCCTTCTTTAGACGTTTTCTTCTTGATCCTAATGCGTCTAAAACCTTAATGACAATTACAAAAATTATAATCCAGTCCCACAATTGATATATGTTTTGCACTTTGGCCTCCTTTGGCCTTTGTACTTTTATATAAAAAAATCCTTCCTAGTTCCCGCTCCACCTGTCTAAGACCTTCCGCGCGGTTATGTACCCGTTTGCAGTTTTTGCCGGGTTTCTTCTAATTCCGGGCTGATCTGTCCTGTTTCTGGGTGGGTCTCTCCGAATACTAGCCAATATTTGAATTCTGGCCATATTTTCGTTATTGCTTCTATGTGATCTTCGTTCGGCTTTTGTTTTCCTGTTTCAACCGCTCGCCATGTGTATTCAGGGATATTTGTTAATTTCTCTATATCCCTACGGCTTAAGTTTTTGATATTCCTTAATTTTTCTATCCTTTCGCCTATCATTTGATAAATATTCTCCGATAATTATTGACTGGATAAATATAATCTGATAATATTTATCACACTAACCAACCAGCTCAAACCAGCTTTAAAAGCTAAAGGGGTAAACATGGACCAACAACAAAAAGAAGTCAACCCAGTCGGGCCGACTATCGAAGTCAAATACATAGACCTGCCGCAAGTGCCTGTAATGCACCCTGACAAATTCGCGGAATTGATTGGTTTATCTGCGGGGGTAGTGGGTGGCTGGATTGATCTGGGTTACGTACCAACCGTCAAAATCGGTAAATACCGACTGATTAACATTGCGTCTTTAACCAATTCAGCCATGGCGTTGCAATCATGAAACTAGCCATTTTCACACCAACGAATCATAAAAGAGGAACCCGAGTTTATACCCGCGTTCTTAAATCATCCGAATTCAAACAAACTGAACTATTTCAACCGGAAATATTCACTAAAACACCTTATATAGATTCAAAAAACTTTAAACAATTAATAATTGGTCAATGTCAATTTACCAACGACTTTGTTATTCAGTTATTAAAAGATGATTCTAGATTTGAATCAGTAAAACAGTTAATCAATAAGGCAATATCACAAAGACTAAATAGTCACGTTAAATATTTGGACGAAACCGAATATCTTTACTTTGGCTTATATCCGCAACCTGTTTATCAATCAAAAAACTACCCGTTCATTTATAAATTAGCCCTTATGTATCAAAACCTTATTAATTTAGATACAGAAACCAAGAAACAACAAATAACCGATATTAATAACTATTTAAACTCACAAAAGGGCTAAAAAAATGACCTCAGAACAATTCAACCTACCGCCTCGAGTCTCCGGCGGTGACCCGGCTGTAAAAGATGAGCGCATATATCGCACCTGCTTAAACACTCGCGATTACCTGCGATTAGAAATAGAAGCCATGGAAAGGGGCTTAAAACCCTTCGGATTAACTAAATCCGTCATGACCCTTTACATAAACAAACAACTGGTTTTCGTTCGTGACCTGCCGCCACAAATACAAACGGCAATCATCGACTATCAAAAATCCGTCTCTAAACCTGTTTCGATTTAGAAAAAACGATTATGTCAGCCATCGCTTTTAAAAGAGAAAAAATTGATTCTGCCTGCCGGATTAGCCTAGCCAGTCGGAGCCGTCGTATGGGGTGTGTCGTTATGGTCGCCGGGCTTGGGTGGTGTCAACACAGGCTGTATCGTGTTGACACCACCCAAACCGGTGAAACCATAGACACAAACCATAGATGGCACCGTCTGGCGGGAACTAGCCGGTTGGTGAGTTGGTGGGGCTATCAAAACAAAGCGCGCAGCACATTGTCCTTGCTCTTGATGTTGACGTTGATCTTGCGAAAGGGATTGCAGAGGAAATTAGCCATTTTGACTGAGTTAGAAGCCGTTATTAATAAATCTATGGAGCCCTGCGTAATAGCATTTATTAATTACGGATTCTTACCAGACAAAAAGGTTAATTGGAACGTAAAGCCCGTCCCTTTAGGGTTCGCTTAATGATACGAGAAACAAGAGTCTGTGCAGAATGCAAAACCCAACAAATCTTTGAGATGCGTAATTCAACAGATAACAAATTAGTAATAACCCGTTTCATTTGCAAATGTAAATGTCACGTTCAAATAACCCTTAATAACAAATAAAAATATTTTTAATAATGATTTCCACTTTAGGAGATATTTTTCCGTATTTTCCTTATGAAGAAATTATTTATTTATTTCGCATTGTTATTCAACACCCTATTTATTTAACTTTTTTTTTTGTTTAATTCACTTAATTTATTTTTTAAGGCTCAAATAACATGTCCGACCTACACGATAATGACCTTGACGACCCTGATTTATAAGAAAACGAAGAAGAACAATTTACTTGTCCTATTTGTGGTGGGTCCGGTCAACTTGGAAACAACGAATATACCATTCGTTATTGCACCGGCTGTGATGGCACTGGTTACACAACTCAAGCTGAAATTGATCAACTTCCATTCTAAAAGAATCAAATAAAGGATAAGCCACCATGTCAGACCTAGGCATTACCGATTTAAACGATTCTGGTTTTGAAGAATACGAAGTAAACAAAAGAGTAAGAATATTGAGAGACAGCCTAGGAATGGGAAGGGCCGCGTTCGCAGATATAACAGGCTTAGAAAAAAGAACTATTGAAAACATCGAACATGAAAGACAAAAAGTCTATGCATGGCACATACAAAAAATAGGAAATATTTTCCCGAACTACTCCACATGGCTTGCATACGGAAAAACATTGATAGGAAACCAACCAACTACCCCCGTTAGACCCTACGGGCTTCAAAAGGGTCAAAACAACCGCTTTAACCATTAAATTTAACCAAGGAAAAACACAATGTCAGAACAAAACAACAGCTTCCAATCAGACATGCAAACCGTCGTCACTGGAAAAGTCGAAAGCTTGACACGATATGAAATAGACGGCGACAACAAAGGCGGCTCAATCTGGGTTTCCAAACCAAACACAGGAAAAAATGCCAACAACCTAGGTAACGAACTAATCAAAATCAAAATGCCCTTTGAAATGTTCGATCAGCAACGCCTAAAAGTTGAAGCCGGTGAAATCAAATTCCCTTGCTACATGGAAATACTTGCTGAAATTACCATGGGCGGCCAAAACAAAGCCGTCCTTTCAGCCCTATCAATACGCTACCTGGCTGACTCCCTAGAGCAAAGAATCGAACCTAAAGGCGTACAGCATTTAGACCCAACAACTAAACCATCTGCACCTAAGGCTTAATCATGACTTATCTATGTTTTTACCCCCCTACATCAGCCACTCAATTCGAACCCGTTGTAGGTATTTATGTTCAGACGGTACAGCAATGTAAAGACATAGACCCAGACGTATATATAGCGGAACTAGCGTCAAACATGACGCAACCTTCCTTAAATGACATCTTCGCCATCCCTCTAGCCGAGGACATGGCGCAAATGTGGGCATTAGGGTTTGGCCTCCCGATGACCTGTTACTTAGTGGCCTGGGGCTGTCGTTCCATCATTAACATGTTAGGAAATGACAAGCCCTATTAACCTTCACTTAATCAAAGGAAAAACAAAATGAACACTTTACAAAAACTATTAGTAACTGGCGTATTAACTGCGGGTATTTCATCTGCTTTCGCGGTAAGTCAATTTGACCCACTGGTTGCAGCCGTTGATTTGGGCGGTGTGTCTGCCGGTATCCTGGCTGTTGCTGCTGTTTTGATTGCTATCAAAGTCGTAATATTCGGCGCTCGCAAAATCCAAGGCTTCATCCGCTAAACCAGCAAACCAAGAAAGGGGGCTTAGGCTCCCTTTTTTTTCTTAAATCACCAACACAACACAGGTGACTTATGATCTTCACGATGCTTTTCTTTATCTCCGGCATGCTTTGCGCTTACGCTGTTATTAGTGGCTTTAGTCATGCGTAAAATAGTTTCGTTTATCATTATTTATCTATTTTCCTCGCTTGTTTTTGCGGATGGGTATTACCAAACTTCGACCCAGGAAGCTAAAACCGCTTGTGAGAATTCTACACCGCCTAACGGATATGCAAGTGGTTCTCGCTGTACTGTTTACTCTAATTATTCCTTTTCATCGGTTTGTGCTTCTCCCGGTACTGGTTCCTACTATGTGTCGCGAACAAATGTACCGAACACTAAATATGTGCATTGCGATAACGGTGAATTGGCCTGTCCGTCCGGTCAATCTCGCGTATTTCCTGCTGGTACTTGTACCGCTCCGCCTATAACCTGCACCGCTGGCTTGCAAAAAGATATTCTGGTTCCGCGTGGCTCTTATCCTGTTGACGGTACGCCAACCGTTAACCTGGTGCACGATAGTTCCGGCGGTTCATCGGTCGCATTAAACCCAACAAGCGTTTCAACAGGTGGATGTAAATACAATATTCCCGCTAACCCAAACAACTCCTATGGATGCGAGGTAATAACTACGCCAACCAGCTCAGATCTTTATTGCAAAGTACGCGGCACCCAAACTGGCGAATATCTATCCGGTGCTGATACGGCCAAAGAAATACAGCCGCCAAAAACAGCGGCTGATTGCGTTGCTCCGTTAAAATTTGAAGTCGACCATTGCGCTCCGCCATCTGCCCACCTGGGTTGCTACACCTCCCCAACGGGCGACGAAGTATGTCCATCCTCGCCAAAGCTAAATTGCGGGACAATTGGCTCAGACAAAACCGAAGTGTGCGTTACTGATACCGGCTTAACAATGAATGGTGGTCATGCTTACTTGGTCGATGGTCAGCCCGTCGCTGAAAAACAAAACGTCAACGGACAAATACAAAACTGCGTCTTAAATTCTTCCAGCAAAGCTGTTTGCGTTGGTACCGATTCGTCACCGCCTGGAATAAACCTTCCGTCTGTTCCCGCGGGTACTTGTGGCCCAGGTGGCACCGGTATCGTCTGTATAAAACCAGCGGCAACCACAGCAACCCCAAATCCAACGCCGGTACCTATCAACAAAGAAGTCAAAGAATCCACCAAAACCGCCACCGTTACCAATGCAGACGGTTCAAAAACCATTACCCAAACCACTACAAACAACATCGTCAACACCACGTCCACCGTTACCACAACCAACATCAATTCATCCGGCCAAACCACCAGCACCTCAACTGTAAAAGGTGACTCACAAGGGCAGGGTGTAACCGATGGAACCGCGGTTGGTGCTTCCCCTGGTGCTGCGCCGGGTAGCTACTATACAAAAACCGGTAAAACATTCGAGGGCGTCGCTTCAGCTGGAATCGATGGAATAAAAAATTCTCCAATAATGACTTTTGGTAAAGACATATTAAACGTTAGCTTTCCTGCCGCTGAATGTCCTATTTTTACCATTCCATCCGTTTCTATTGGTTCGGGTGCGTCTACACCGGCAATAACCGTCGATATATTTTGTTCCCCGTTGATGGCGCAAGTTTTTCAATTGTTTCAGGGCTTAATAAAAATAGGCGCTGTTTTTATGGCTTTCCGTATCATTCTTGCTGCTTTTTAGGTAACTATCATGCAATCACTTATTAACACTGTTCGTGACTTTTTTACTGGTTTGTACGAGCGTTTAGCTGGTATTTTCACTTCGTTGATGGATTTCTTTACCGAATTACCGGTATTAATATTTGAAAAGGCTATGTCTCTTGTTACTTGGTTTTTTAACTGGGCTTCTGAAACATGTTCTGTTTGTATTGGTGGTGTTACTACTTCCGGTTCTTTGGCGTTTTCTATGCAATCCGGCTTCAACGGTCTGCCGCCTTCGGTTATCTGGTTTTACAATCAATCCGGCTTACATGAAGGCTTTCAGATTTTAACCTGTGCAATTGCTGTTTGGGGTACTTTGAAGGTTGTTAAGTTTGCCATGGCAGTACTATGATAATCTTCCACGAAGGCCTGCCTGGTTCCGGCAAATCCTACGAAGCCGCACTCAACCAAATCATTCCCGCTCTCATGAAGGGCCGTGCTGTCTATGCTTACATTGAAGGTCTTAACCGCCCTAAATTCGCAGAAATTACCGGCCTACCGCTGGAAACAGTTACCAAACTATTAACCCCCATAACAAAAGAGCAGGTGCTGGATGTTCAGAATCATGTGGCTAACGATTCCCTTGTTGTTCTGGATGAGTTACAAGATTTTTTCCCCGCTGGTAAAGCTACTTTATCGCCTGGTATCACGGAATTTGTAACCCAGCACCGCCACCGCGGTATTGACATTGTCTGCATGGGGCAGGACCATCGCGATTGCCATATGTTGTGGAAACGTCGTATAGACACCCTGATTAAATTCCTTAAGCGGGACGCTATCGGCTTTCCGAACTCTTACCTTTGGACCACCTACAAACAAACCAATGGCGGCTTCACCAAACTTCGATCAGGGGGCGGCACTTACGACAAAAAGTATTTCGGCCTTTATGCCTCACATTCCGATGGTGTTTCTTCAATAGATGCTCATTCAGATGACCGTTCAAACGTTCTGAAATCTTCATTGTTTAAATACGCCATACCTTCCTTGGGTGTTATCTCAGTGATAAGTATTTGGTATCTTTGGGGCTTCTTTCATCCTGAAGAAAAACCCAAAAATGAAACCGTTACCTTTACAACCAAAGCAATCGACCCGCCCAAACCGATAAGTCAGCCGGTTCCGGTTCCGCCCAAAGAAGAAAAAAAACCGGAATACAAAGCCGTTGAATTTGCCAACTTCATTGAAATGTATTTGGAAAAAAACCGGCCGCGATTGTCTGCCTTCGTGCAGGCTTCGGACGGTTCCAAAACCTTGTTGAAAATTGACTTTTATGACGGTGACAAGATCGTTGACACCTTTAATTATAAGCAATTCGTTGAATTCGGCTACACCATCACTAAAAAGGAATTCGGCGTTCTGGTTGAGAAAAACGGCAAACGGTACCCGATTACTATGTGGCCGCGTGAACTACGTAATGAAGAAATTTCCAAAATGTCGCGCGGCTACTCCACTGGTCAACTTGATGGGCAGGTAAACACGCCCAAACAAAGCATGGCTCCCACAGCAGATGAGCGCTTCGGGCAAATGAGCTCTATGGATGGGCCAATGGTGCAAATGGCAGGGCCGGGGCTTTAAGTTGCGGGGCAACGCTTGCTAGTTTAAAGAAAACCGTAAGTGGACGAGCTTAAATCGTTTGATGTAGTGAGGAATTGTTTGCTCTGTGCGTCTAATTTTAGGGCGCAATTTACGACGCCTCTTAGTCCCTGGTTTGAGCTACCGGCAAGGCTTTTAGCTTTTCAATCGGCAAGGTGCGGCAACAATTAGATAGATGTTCGCCCGGCCGCCCGAACGTAAGCGAAGTATGAGACGGGTGAGGGCGGCCGGGCGATTACAGATAACAAGCGGCGGACGCGCCTTGTCGATTAGAAAACCTTAGCTTTGACGGGCGAAAATAAGGGGCTAAGGGGCTAAGTAAATTCGTCATAAAATTAAAGCTCAAGAGCCAATTTTGAATGAAATTAAATGGGTTAATCGAGGAAATTATGGGTTTTCGAATAGTTTTCCATCCCACCGGCAACAAATTAAACCCGCTACCTAACGTCCTTGTATCACGTTAGATAGTCAACTTAAACCAGTATCGTTAGAGCTAACACAGGCTAGTTAAATGCAAACATCACAACGCTATTCACTTGAATCATTAACGTTGAACCAAACAGACGATCAGGGACGTTTATTTACCAATGCTCATGGTATTCAGGATCTAACGCCCGTTAACATTGTGGGTGCTTCGGTTGATACGGTTCGGCAATTATTTTACGGTAAACCCAAAACGACCTTGATTGATAAGCTGGAACAACACGCTAAAGCCGGTGAATCCATTATTTCCTTGTCAGACACTATAGGCTCTCAGAAATGGCACTTTACCCGCATGGGTAAGGTTTCCCGGTATCGCTATAAGCTTCAGAACAATGATGAAGGTATCGTTATTTTGTTTTGCTCATTTTTTGCAAAAATTGAACATCCTGGGCAACACTTAAAAATTGAGCTTTCCCCGCATTTCATCACCCAGCGTTCAGTGCAAAAGATTTGGCAACGTTTACACGGTCAATTGGGGTTGTCTCAGAATTTCCTTGAAGATGCTGAACCTAAAGGCTGTGCTATCCATCTGGCTTGTGATTACCAAGGGTTTAGGCTTCCAGATGATTTCCTTTTTAAGTTCTCAACACGGTCAAGAATCATACGTTCCTATGACGGTATGGGGTCAATTGATCTCTCTGATTTGTCAGAGTCGGTTGCAACTTATGGTTCAAGCAATCAAGCAAAAAATTATTTGATCGGTAAAGCAGCCTCTATGCAGTTCTGTCTATATGACAAAAGCTTCGAAGTCGTTAAATCAGATAAAAAAGACTACTTTCACCGCGAATGGAACGTCTACACACTGGGTGAATTTGACGAAAAACAAACCGTTCGCCGTATAGAAGCCCGTTTTCACCATTCCATCATTCGTGAAATCGGTTTAGGCATGGGCAAGGAATTTGAATCGTTTGAAGAAATAGCGCCTTACCTTACTGACATTTGGCGCTTTGGCTTAGAAAAGAATCGCTTAAACCTGGATGACAGACATGAACATCTTCATCCGTTTTGGCAATTGCTTATGGAAGACGTTGTATTCACCGTTCCGGCTACTGGACTGACAATAGTACGTAAAAAAAAACAAAGCTCGGAACCGATTGCGAAAAATTTGGGGCTCGCTGTCGGAAACATGCTGACTATTTGGGCTCGTCAAGGGTTCACCGTTAAGCAAGTCATGCAGCAACTTAGATTACTGAGCTTTTATCCTCAATTGCTTGATAACTACAAAAGTCGGCGGCTAACTGAAAGCGATTTGAGGGAATACGTCGAAAAATCCCTGTGCTTACGGCGTTTGATTGGTAAAGCGGCTTAGTTTTTAGATCACAATAAAAATCATTAACTTATGATTACAAAAAAGGGTAAAAAGTATCAGTTGGACCTTCGTCCGAACGGTTCTAAGGGCAAACGAATAATCAAACTCTTCAACACCAAATTAGAAGCGGTCCGTTACCAATTCGATCTTGTTTCACGTCTATCTGATTCACAAGCCGTTCAGGCTCCATTGGATGATAGACAGCTTTCCGAATTAATCTTTATTTGGTTTGATCTTCATGGCCGTTCGTTAAAATCCGCTGTTGATACTAAAAACCGGCTTTTAAAACTGGCTGATAAATTAGGAAACCCTAAAGGGCGGTTGTTTAGCTCTGCCGAATTCGCCATTTATAGAAAAAACCGTCTCGAGTCCGGAATCAATGAAGCGACTGTTAATCGAGAGCTATCGACAATTAAGGCATTATTTCGCGAACTTAAAAGACTGGATGTAATCGACTATGAATCTTCATTGTTGACAGTACGTAAACTTAAAGAAAAGAAAACCGAACTTACCTACCTGACCCAAGCACAAATAACACAACTCAGAATACAAGTATCGCTGAGTCAAAATGAGTCCTTGGAATTCGTTGTTCTGATTTGCTTAATTACCGGTGCTAGGTGGTCTGAAGCCGAGGGGTTAACAATCAGGAATTGTTTTAACAATGGCTTTAGCTTTGAAGATACAAAAAACGGGTGTTCTCGATTTGTTCCTGTTTCTGAAGGGCACTTTCTTTACATTCAAAACCGTCTTGAACAGGGTCCATTCAAATCTTGTTACTCTGCCTTCAGGTCGGCTTTCAATCGTTGTGGTTTCCCCGTTTCTCCTGGTCAACTTGCCCACATCTTAAGGCATTCCTTCGCTAGCCATTTCATTATGAACGGTGGCAACATTCGAGCCCTTCAACAGTTGCTTGGCCACTCATCCTTGCAAATGACGATGAGGTATTCTCATCTATCCCCTGCCTATATGAATCAGGTGGTAGAACTTAATCCGCTTTCTGGTCTTAACAATGAAAATATAAAAAGTGGAAAGAAAGTGGAAAGCTTATCTAAAGACACAAAAAAACCAGTTGAGAAAAATCCCTAACTGGTTGATTTATATAGTATTTATGGTGGGTCGCATGCGATTCGAACGCATGACCATCGCATTAAAAGTGCGGTGCTCTACCGGCTGAGCTAGCGACCCAGTAAAGAATGCCTATTATATAGATAATATTGGAAAAAGCAACTTTTACTTTAAACCTGAAGCACAATATTAAAATACTCTGAGTCACTATTGTCCGTTATCCGAGCTAAATTAATCAAGGCTCCTGGTAGCCGGTTTTTTTGAGCGGGCGCGCTATTACAGATCAGCTTCCCATTTAGTTAGTATTTTTCTCAGAAGGTATCTAGTAATTCCGGCAAA
>Ga0208264_1000477_pt1 | contig 12310 bp, 10 predicted proteins | sample LakWasMet31_HOW6_2_FD_183873 | JGI IMG/M metagenome (GOLD analysis project Ga0208264, IMG submission 183873) | Freshwater sediment methanotrophic microbial communities from Lake Washington under simulated oxygen tension - Sediment Metagenome... | ecosystem: Environmental > Aquatic > Freshwater >...
TCATGGATGCGGTTCAGCGCGATCGAGGTCGACCCTGGCTGGTCGAAACGCACGCTGCTGCCGGCGTCGATGTTGAAGCTTTTCCAGTCCAGCGTCGCCTTGTCGGTGATTTGCTTGATGTTCAGGGCATTGCCGGCAATGGCGCCGGTGGCCTGCCCCTGGGTCGCAATATCGACGGGCGTCTGCGTCAAAGGCCCGGTGTTCAGAGGCACGGGCAATTCGGCGCGCACGGGCGGCACTTTGGCTCCAAACGCCAAACCGCCGGCGATCAGCATCCGGATCGCCAGCACCAGCGGCTTCAGCCGAAATGCCTGTTCATTGATTCGGTGAGTAGAATAATGCGTCATCATCCAATACCTCAGGTAAGCCGTGGTGCGAGGTTAAAATTCATAAGCAAGGCGAAAATCGATACGCTGATTGCCGACATCGACCGTACCCTGCCGATACAGCGGATAAGCCCAATCCAGCTCGCCGGTAAAATGTCTGAATAGCTGCGCGCGAAGGCCCAGCCCCGCGCCGGCCAGGCGGTAGTAATCGGGGTTGCCTTCCAGCGGCTTCTGAATCCACAGGTAGGCATAATCCATAAAGGCATGCAGGCGCAGATTGTCGACGGCATCCCAGCCTTGCCGTTTAAGCATCGGCGATTGCAATTCCAGCGATAAATTCACGCCGTCATCGCCCAGCTGCTGGGTCTGAAAATAACCGCGCACGCTTTGCTGGCCGCCGGCCGAGAACTGCTCGTTACTGATCAGGGGGCTGTAAGACAACTGCCCCGAGGCCCTGGCGGCGAGGCGGAAATCCCAGAACAAGGCGCGCAGATGTTTCAGATTACCCGTCAAGTAGGCATAATTGGTCGGCGCATCCTGACGCCGGCTTTCGAACTCCATCTGATTATTACCGAGCCCCCGGATAGAAAAATTACCGGCAACGCCGAGGGTGGTGATCGCGCCATCCTGCCGCAAGCTGCCGTCATAGCCGATCTGGAAGGCGGGATAAGTGACCGGGGTCGGCTCCATGTCCTGGCCCTGCAAAGTCACGCCCTGATTGAAATTTTTGTAATCGAAACCCAAGGTCAGGCTTTGGGTAATATTCTCCTGTAGGCCAAATGGCTTGACCAAACGAGCGCCGTAGATGCTGCCGCTGCCGACGACCGTCAATCCGCCCACCGTGGTACCGGTCTGCACATTGGAGCTGATGCCTATCCCGTATAAGGCCAGGCGCGTATCGGCCCAGCCTGTCGGCAGCACATAGGTGCCCGACCAGACTTCGACTTCGTCGTAATTTTCGGGAGAAACCTGATATTGCAGCGAGGCGCTATGGAAGCGCTGCCACAAGTTATCGTAACGCAGCGAGGCGATCAGACGCGTCCGCGTGGTATCTTCCGGATTGCGGCCGTTCACCTCTAGGCTGCCGTGCAACGGCACCTCGTCCTTCACGCGCAATTCGACCTCGGTTTTGCCCGGCGTGGCGCCGGCACGAAAAACCGGCGTCACCTGGCGATCCGGCGCTTCCTGATTCAAGGCGGCCAATTGTTGCTGCACCTCGGGCATGTGGGGAACCTGGCCTGCAGCCAGGGCGGGCACGCCGGATCGAATCTTGCCCAAGGCGTAATAGCGGGAACCGGAAATTTTGAGCCGCTCGACCGTGCCTTCGACCACTTGCAGGCGCACCGAGTCGTTGACCACGTCCTGCTCAGGAATCTCGACGACGACCGTCGGATAGCCGTTTTTCCTGTACACCTCTTCCAGCGTTTGCCGGGCTTTCTCGACATCGTCGATCGATTTTCCGGGCCCGAGAAACGGGTACACAGTTTTTTCGATCAACTGCTGATCCAGCACCGTATTGCCGTCAACCTGCAACATCAACAGATCGAATGCCGGCGCGGCCTCAACGGTTTGGGCGGGCTCGGCATGAACTTCGGTCCCTGCCGGCGAGAATAATGAAAAAACGCTCCATGTCAGCAATGTGCGTCCAATGAATTTATGCATAGATTTCAAATAACCATAATATATGCGTCATATAGCACATTGTGTGCCAACACCTATTTAATTGAAATTTAATGGGTTTTGTAAAAAGCACCCGACTTTTGTGCTGATACAGCAACAGCGACTGCTGATGAGCTGTTGATGAATCAACAGCTCGCTCATGATTTTTGTCTCCTCGCAACGGCTGAATCGGCCGGGAAGATATGAAGCGGCGATGACATCCGGGCCGCAGGGGCGCGGTTCCGGAATGCCATGCTTGAGTGACAAGCTCCGGCCATTGCGGTCGGAGCGATAGAACGAATTACCCCTTTCCTGCATGCCGCCGCGGGGACCGAGGCGGGAAGCCCCGCGGCCTAGCTACACTCCTTCCTGCCGCGACCTTGCATCGCAGCCTTTGCCTTTCATTGAGTCTCTGATGCCGATGCAATCGGCAATGTTGCCGGACATCCCGTCCGGTCTGTGTCAATTGGCATTCGGCTGCTGACACTCCGTCAGCGGCGCGTCCACCGGATTCACCGTCACATTCGCGGTCAGCGTCTTCGTATGAGAGTTCGCGTCGGTAAGGGTTGCGGTGATCGTATACGTTCCCGGCTGTCCATAGAAATGCTCGCCGGTCGCCGAGACAATGCCTTGATTGAGCGTGGTCGGGTTGTCACTTAGGCTATCGCCCCATTCGAATTTAACGGTATAGGGCTGCGTACCGCCTGTAATATCGACCTTCGGTTGAACCGGCGTATTAAAGGCCACGGCCGCTTGCGCCAAAGTCAACGTGCCGTCCAATGCCGGCGCTTGCGGCTCGGAAACAGTAATGTGAAACGTTTGCGCCTTGTTGCCGTTTTCGTTATCGGTCACGGTAACCGTCAAATCGTATTGTCCCGCTACGGCATAGACGTGATTGGCCGATTTGGTGAAGACGCCATTTGCCAACGTCTCCTGCTCGTTCTGACTGCCGTCGCCCCAGTTAAACGCAACCGTGTAAGGGCTCGTGCCGCCGGTGATAGTCTCGGCTTTCGCGGTGACCTGGCCGCCCTTCACGACCGCGTCCGCACTGACGCTCAAGGCGGCATCCAAAGCCGGCACGGCCACCTGAATGGTTTCAACCGCACTGGATTTTTGCGTACCGTTCGCGTCGATGACCGTGACTTTCTGGCTAAAGCTGCCGGCATTCGGGTACTGATGGCCGACCGATTTTGCGGTCACGCCGGCGCCCAATGGGAACTCTTCGGCAGCCGTGCCGTCACCCCATTCGAACTTGACCTTGTAGGGTCCCTTGCCGCCGGTGATGTTGGAAGCTCCGGCGGTGGCCGTGCCGCCCGTCGTCAACGCTTTTTTATCCAGCGCAAACGCCGCATTCAACGGTTGCACGTCGGCGACCTTCACGATGACCCTGTCGCTCGCCTTGGCGTTATCGTTGTCGGTCACGGTCAACTCGAATTCCAACTGCGCAGCCTGAGCCGGACTGACGAACGAGGCTTGCGCGGTTTTGGTATTGAGCAATTTGATTTTGGGATCGCCAGGTTTTTTCAAGTGCTTCCACTGATATTTGACGATTTGACCTCCGCGCGCGGCATCCGGATCGGTGCTGAGGCTCGCCAGCGTCACGTTTTTGGAATATTCCGCATCGATGTCGAGCCCGGCATTCGCCAGCGGCGCCGCATTCAGCGGCTTGACCGTCAGCACGGTGGTCTTGACCGCACTCAGCCCCTGAGCATCGGTAACCGTCAGCTGGAAAGTGAATTTGGCGGGCTTGGTCTTCTTGGCGGTCTTTTGAGTCGCAGGCGCCGTCAAGCTCGGCTTGGACGTATTAGCGCCATTGACCGTGATGGCCGGCGCACCTTTGGTTTGCGTCCAGGCATAAGTCAGGGCGCCGCCTTCGGGGTCCGCGCTGAGACTGCCGTCCAGCGTGACCGGAGCGCCTTCATCAACCGGCGCAACCTTGACGATACTGGCTTTGGGCTTTTTATTGCCGGCGGCTTCCGCCAAGGGCGAAACCGCCAACGCGAATGCCAACAGCCAAAGTCCGATCGCCAAGCGGCCGCCCCAGCTAAAACCGGGGCTAGAATCGCCATCGAGACGAGCCGACGGCGCATTGTAGAGCGGCGGGAAAACCCGCTCGCCAGCATGAGCATGAAAAAATAACGACATGTTGAATTCCTTATTTCAACTGAATCTGAAGACCACCTGTGGCCTGATCATCGGCAACCGGCACGATTCCGGTTTGAGTCGAACCGGTAGCCGTGCAGTAATGGGTCAAGGGAACCACAGGATTGTCAGGGTTGAATGGGATGGATGCGATAAAGCCTCTCGGATCTTTGGTCGTCGCAAAGATGCCGCTGAGGCCGAACGGCAACTGCGTATTCACGGCCTTGGCGACGGTCGGGCTACCCAAATCGTCGGCAAACGCCTTCAGCAGCGTTTTTTTATCGGTCCACTGCGCATCTCCGGCTTTATCGGTACGATAAAGCACGACGCCCTCTGCCCAATGCGGATAAACCCCCGCCGCAACGTTCTCGATGGTCGGCGCATAACCGTCAATCCGCACATAGCGCCATGGATTCGTGCCGGCATCCTTGTCGCCGCTGTTGACCGCAATACCCCAGATTTTTTGCAAGCCAGGATTCAAGCCGGAAGCATTGGTGCCATTATTCCAGTCTTTCAGCAAATTATTGGTCGCGTTGACGCCGCCTGGAGACTTGACGACCGGCGCCGCAAGGGCTTCATCGCCATTCGGGGTGTTATCTGCCGGCTTGTTGGCGTTTGCGGTGCCCGGATAATTAAGGAACTTGGCATAGGCGACCGCCCCGATCGCCGCACCCTTGTTGCGTCTGCCGACGCCGACTGGCGATTTCCCATCTTCATTATTGAACGGAGCCGCTATACCGGCGTCGGAAGCGACTTGGGTCAGACTGACCGCTTCATGCGTATTCTTATCAACAATCTTAACCTGCTCCCAATTGCTGATTTTGCCGGCCAGAATGGAGGCCACGAAATTCCGGTTCAGATTGGGCAACGAATTGGCATCGTAAGTCCCTATCTTGTCCGCAGTAATAGGCAATGATCCCGCTCTTATTTGCGCCGCCTGCAACACCTTATACAGATCTTCGGTCACCGCGATGCCATAGACCAATCCACCGGTAGAAACCTGAGTAAATCCTGCCGGAACTTGGTTCAGATTGAGCGGCCAATTCGGTTCGGGCGCGCCGGTCGTCAATTCATTGACTTGTTCAGGGTAATTTTCGGTATTGGGTTTCAATAGAATATCCGGGTCCACACCCAAAAATCCGCCATCGGAAACCGCTTTGGTTAAATAAGCGGCGGCATTGGCACCGCTGATGGCTTTTTTCCATTTCTTGCCGCCGGCCGCGCCATCAACTTCCCAATCCGCCTCATTTAACCCAACGATTTTGAGGTGCTCCAATGGCAAGCCTTCGCCGTCATTGGCAAACAGCGGCACCACACCATAGCCTGCGGCCCCGTAGGAACGTTTTTCGAAAATAATCTTCTTGCCGGCCAGGCCGCCGGGCAAATTGGCATTGCCGGTAAAGTAAAACGCCTGCCAGCGCCCGCCGATGCTGGACCCGTTAACATCACTGAAGGTATCCAGAGACCCCGGCGCTGCCAGAGTTTCAGAGACAACCCGAGTAATGGCCTGATCCTGTGCGGCGCCGCCGGACGTATAAACGACCAAATCCGGCGCGCCATCCGTCCACGGCGTCAAGGCGCTGGCGGACTGGGCGCCGCACAGCATGGAAACGGCCAAAGCCAGTTTGTGTGATTTTTTCATAAGGCATACCCTTTCAAATGAAATTAATACGGAAAAATAGATGCAGACCTCGAAAACAAGAGTCAGCTACCCGATTAAGTTCTATGAAATAATCATGCCAATCTATAACGTATTGTTTGTATTAAATATTTATTTGAAATACCTCTACTTACTGTTGCCGTACAGACAGCCTCTGCTGATCCACTGCTGATATGCCAGCAATTTTTCATGGCGCACTGTTCCGGCAAAGCCATCCGCCCTCGACCGAAACCCTATAAAATCAAATGGTTGAATATTTGTGACGGCCTTCACACTTCATCTATCCATTGGCCTGCCGTTATCGCGGAAAGTTAAAGCGATCGCGACGCCCGCTCGTCTCAGAGCCCTGCTCTCAAGATACCGTATTCGAACGCTTATTCCGGCGTCCCTGCTGCTGCTTGGCGAACAGTCATTCAGCAACCCCTGTTTGAGATAGAACAATACGTTCGTCCCTCCATCCGTATTTCTCTTTAGAATCATGCCGTTAAATATTGGCATATAAATTGAATAGCTAACTATAGACAGCAAGATCTGCCCTTAGCCTTTGATTGCAATCCGCGAGTCAATTTTTAAAACCGACCGTTTCCATTGATAGGCAGTATCTGACGTCTAGTGATTTTTGAATTAACCCCACAATCCATAGAGGTGATTTTATGAAAAAGAATATCGCGATGATTTGCGCCTTGTTATTTGCCAGCACCGGCGCGTTTGCCGAGGAACATGCCGCCGAAGCCTTGAAACACGCAGGCCACGCGGTTACCCATGGCCAAGCCGGACATGCGCCGCAATTGGTCGAGCATGCCGAAAAAGCGTTGAAGCATGCACAGTCAGCCGAAAGCGCCGCGAGCGGCGAAGCCAAGACGCATGTCGTTGCCGGCATTAAAGCGTTGGAAGAATCCATCGCCCACGGCAAACAAAACCATGCCGAGGTTGCGACCAAACACGCCGAGGAAGCCGTAACGCATCTGCAAGCAGGTAACAGCTGAGCATGACGGGTTAACCTGTTGATGCGCTTGTCGAGTTAAACCTTCAAAGTCTCCTTCTCCCCACGGGATGGGCTCTCTCCCATCCCGAAGCTTTCAATTCAGCCTCACGCTGCCATAAATCTTGCGGACGGGTTCACTCAACCCGTCCAGCCAAAGCCCCCAATCGGCGATCGATGCCCGCACTCATGCCACCAGCGCTCGGGCCTTCAGGCCCAATTGTCCGCCGCTGCGGCCTTTTAAGGCGGCCTGGATGCCGGCGACGGCCGCCAGGGCGATTTCTTCCGGCGTTTCCGCGCCGATGTCCAGCCCGACCGGGCCGAACACCCTATCCTCGATCGACTCGCCCGCCTCTTGCAGACTACACAGCAAGCGCTCCCGGCGTTGCGCCGGTCCCAAAAGGCCGATGAACGGAATGCGCGACCCGGCGATCGCCGCCAGGAAACGCCGGTCATAGTCGAAATGATGCGTCATCAACACCACCGCGCTAAAGCGGTCCAGGTCCAGGTGGCTATCCAGCGCTTGCGGCAAGACATGCTGCACCGCGTCGGCCCCTGGAAACCGCTCCTTGCCGAGATAGCCGGGCCGGTAATCGGCCACGGTGACGCGCCAGCCCAGCGCCTTCGCGCATTGCACCAGCGGGATCGCATCGGTTCCGGCGCCGAGCACCAAGAGATGCGTCGGCGCTTGCAAAGGATCGTAAAAGGCCTTGACCTCATGGCCGCCGACCGTATGCGCTTCGAGGCGCGGCTTGGGTTGAGCTGCGGTGAATGGCAAAGGCGCGTCCTGCCGATCCGCCGAATCCGGCAGAAACAGGCTCCGGCCGACCGGAAAATCGGGATGCGCGGATTCGATCACGGTCACCAACAGGCCGAAGTCCTGAGCGGCATCGACGGTGGCAATGTGGTTTAACGGACTGAAGTCGTCTGCCGCGCTCAATAATTGCAGAAAGATCCTGACCGCGCCGTTGCAGCCCATCCCCAGCCCCCAGACCGCGTCGGCAGGCGAGCGCATGTCGTAAAACACCGTCTTCGCCTTTCCGGTTTCGAAGACCGGCCGCGCATGCTCGATCAGGTCCTGTTCGAAACAGCCGCCGCCGAGCAGGCCGGTCAATTCGCCGTCCGGGGCGATCAACATTTTCGCACCGGCCTTTTGGTAGGTCGAGCCGAAGGTTTCGATGATGGTCGCCAGCACGAGTTTATCGGCTTGCCGGGACGCCGCCCGGTAAGCGGTCAGCAGATGATGATTTCTGGACATGCTAGCTCCAGCTCAAATCGGTTCTGGACAACGGCAGTTGCCGCACCCGGATTCCGGTGGCCGCGAAGATCGCATTGCAGACGGCCGGCGCCAACGGCGGCAGCGCCGGTTCGCCGAGACCGGTCACCGGATAATCGGTTTTCAGGAAATGCACATCGACCTGAGTCGGCGCATCGCCGATCCTTATCATCGGATAATCGCCGAAATTGCTCTGCACGATGCGCCCCTTGTCGATATCCAGTTCCTGGAACATCAGTGCGCCCAGGCCGTCGATCACCGAACCCTGCACCTGATTTTCCGCGCCGCTGAGGTTCACGATTTGCGCGCCGATGTCGGTCGAGACAACCACGCGATCGACCTTCAGTTTGCCGTCCTTCGACACGGTCACCTCGGCCACCTGCGCGATATAGCCGCGATGGCTGAAATGGAAGGCGATGCCCTGCCCCTGGCCGCGCGCATAGGTTTTATTGCCCCATTCGGCTTTTTCGGCCACATGTTGCAGCACATGCTTCATCCGATTCACATCGTAGGGGATGCCCTGCTCGCCGGTGCCTTCCAGAAAACCCTTGTCGCCGAGGATTTCGAGCCGAAACGCCAAGGGGTCGCGGCCGGCCGCATGCGCCAGTTCGTCGATGAAGCTGTGGAACACCCAGGCCAAGACATTGCTGCGCGGCGCCCGCCACGGCCCCATCGGGATGCCGCATTCGAGCGGCGTTTGCTCGATCCGGCAGTTTTCGACCCAGCGCCCCGGAAACTCGTCGCCGGACAGATTGGCGCCGCTGCCCACTTCGAGCTTCGGCTGGCCGTCCTTGAACACGATGTGCTCAAAGGTCACGAAATGGTCATGCCAGGCGATCAGCTTGCCGCTCGTGTCCACGCCGCCGCGCAAAAAGTGAAAACCGCCGGCACGGTACTGGTCGTGTTGCAGGTCGTCCTCGCGAGTCCAGGTCAGCTTGACCGGCGCCGCGACCTTCTGGGCGATCGCCACCGCTTCGATCAGATAGTCCGGAATCAGCCGGCGGCCGAAACCGCCGCCGCTGCGGGTGATGTGCAGGGTGATCTTTTCCTTCGGGATGCCGAGCGTTTCGGTCACGATCTTTTGCCCGGCCTCGGGGTTCTGGGTCGGCGCCCAGATTTCGACGGCGCCGTCCTTGTACCAGGCGGTGGCGTTCTGCGGCTCGATGCTCGCATGCGAGATGAATGGGTAGCGGTAGGCTGCCTCGACCGTTTTCTCGGCTTTCTCCAGCGCGGTTGCCACGTTGCCGTCATTGCGCAGCACCTCGCTGCCCGGCTGTTTCGCCAAGGCATCGGCCTTGGCCGCGAAGCCCTTCCAGCTTTCCGCCGCGGTCTTGCCTTCGTCCCAGACGACCTTCAGGTGTTTCCGCGCACTGAAGGCGGCCCAGGTCGAATCGGCGACGATCGCGACGCCGGGCAGCAGGCCTTTCAGGTTACTGGTTCCCTCGATCACGAACACATCGCGCACGCCGGGCAAGGCCTTGACTTCGTCGAGGTTCGCGCTGACCACCTTGCCGGCGAAAACCGGCGACTTGACGTAGGTCGCATAGAGCAAACCGGGCAGGCTCACGTCGATGCCGAACAAGGGCTTTCCGGTCACTATGCCGGGATTGTCGACCCCGCCGATACGCGTGCCCAGCAGTTTAAAATCGCGCGGGTCCTTCAGGCGCACATCACTGGCTGCCGGCACCGGCAAGCTCGCGGCCTTGGCGGCCAGCTTGCCGTAACCGAGGCTGCGTCCTGTGGCCGGATGATGTACGGCGCTGTCCTTGGCCAGCAACTGGTCGACAGGAAGCTTCCAGGCCAGCGCGGCGGCCTGGATCAGCATCGTGCGCGCGGTCGCACCGAGACGGTGGAATTCTTCGTAATTGGTCGGCGTCGAGCGCGAACCGCCGGCGCTTTGGCTGCCGTAGATCGGGTCGAGATCGCCCTGCACGATCACCACGTCCTTCCAGTCCACTTCCAGTTCCTCGGCGATCACCATCGGCAGCGAGGTCTTGATGCCCTGGCCGATCTCCGGCTGCTTGCTGACCAGCGTGACCGTGCCGTTCGGCGCGATACGGATGAAGGCATTGGGCTTGAACTCGGCCAAGGCCTGTGCCTTGGAAGGCTTGGCGACCCGTTTCGCGGCGCTATCCGCCGTATTGACATAAAACCCCAGCACCAGGCCGCCTCCGGCCAATGCGGAAGTGCGCAGAAAGTCGCGGCGGGATGGATTTTTCGGCGCATTCGAGCTCATGCGTTCCTCCCGGCCGCGATTTCGGCGGCGCGGTGAATACCCGCGCGAATCCTGAGATAAGTCCCGCAGCGGCACAGATTGCCTTCCAGCGCCGCATCGATTTCCTGATCGGACGGCTGCGGCGATTTTTTCAGCAGCGCCGCGGCGGTCATGATCTGACCGGCCTGACAGTAGCCGCACTGCGGCACATCGAGTTCCTGCCAGGCTTGTTGCAAGGGATGGTCACCATTCTTGGACAAGCCTTCGATCGTGGTGATTTTGCTTTTCCCGACGCGGGAGACCGGCGTCTGGCAGGCCCGCGTCGGCACCCCGTCCAGATGCACGGTACAGGCCCCGCACTGGCCGATGCCGCAGCCGAATTTGGTGCCGACCAGATGCAGATGATCCCGCAATACCCACAACAAGGGCGTGTCGTCGGCGACGTCTACCGTTTTCGGTTCGTTGTTTACGTTGAGTGTGTGTTGGCTCATGTTGCGATATGACTCCTGAGGCGAAAATTCCTGGCTCGTTTTGCGTTGAGCATGACTTTTAAGCCCGACCTTTGATGGTTTGAGCTGCCAATGGTTTTTGGATGGAAATGTTGGGCAACGTTAAAACCGTTTCCCAACCATTACCCATAAACCTTCAGAGTGTTATGCAGAATTTGTACCGGATGACATCGGTACCGACAAAGCCGGTTGATTCGGCTAAACGAGAGGTAAAAAAGACCCTAACTATCCTGTCCAGATGTTGGTCTACAAACATTGCCTGCTTGCCGGCTGCTGATTTTCAACAAACTCAACAGCCGCTACGTAGGTCGGGCATGCTTTTTATGCCCGACTTTTTCTAGCTTTAAGATTCTAACGATTTTTGGATTCGACCGCGAACATTGTTACCGACGGGGAAATGTTGGGCAACGATAAAGCCGTTGCCCAACCTACAATAAATACCATCCCGCAGGAAATCATTCCCCATAATCCTCGTCATCATCCTCCGAAACGCCGGTCCAATCAGACGGATAAAGCCCTTGCTGAACAAAGCGATGAAAACTTGAATACGGCCAATCCCCCGGATGAGTCACCAAACCATGTTTCACCGGATTCCAGTGAATGTAATCGCAATGTTTTTCAAAATCGTGCTCGTCGCGGATCAGGTGCTCCCAATAGCGCGGTTGCCAAACCGTTTGCGCTCGTTTACGTCGCTGGTAAGGTGAACGCGGCGTCTTATAATCAGCGGAACAATGGCGAGTGAAATAATTTTTGATAGCATTCCAACGCATCGGGTAATTTTTATCGCCGGGTGGTAAGGTCCACAGACAATGCAAATGCTCCGGCAGGAGCACAAAGGCGTCGATGGTAAAAGGATGCTCCGCTTTTACGATGCGGAACGCCGTGCGCAATATTTCGACGTTTTCCGGTTTGCATAAAAATTTCCGCCGCCGGAAAGTGTCCACGGTAAAAAAGTAAGTGCCTCGGGGCACTTGTGCGCGCCGATATCGCATGACAACACTCCTCGTTTCGATGCTCTGCAAGATAAGGCAAACACAAAGCCTAAGGGTATCATTATTTTTAAGCTCGAAAAAGTCGGGCATAAAAAGCATGCCCGACCTACTGTTGGTTCACAGACACCTTCTGTATCCCGCCTGCTGATTTTTCAACAAGACCGCTCTTTCGATTAGCCCTCCCCTGCGCCAAATAACGGCCAAACGGCAGGCAATAAGCCGTAACCCTCAGCTTGGTATGTAATTTGCGTATATAAAGCACAAGCTTTTCCAACTCAGGCTCAATCACAACGGATCGTTCAAGCCCCTCTTCATGTGGATCGTTCAAATTACCCTCCGCCGCCCTTATACTTTCGTGGTGGCGGCCCTGCTTATTCTTTTGTCCACGCCGTATGTATTGCGCAAGATGCCGACCGACATATTTCCGACGATCGACATTCCGGTCGTCGCGATGCTGTGGCAATACAACGGCATGCCCGCCAAGGAAATCGCCGACCGGCTGACCGGCTCGGTCGAACGGTCGATGAGCCTGATCGACGGCATCGAGCA
>Ga0208264_1000480_pt1 | contig 12236 bp, 4 predicted proteins | sample LakWasMet31_HOW6_2_FD_183873 | JGI IMG/M metagenome (GOLD analysis project Ga0208264, IMG submission 183873) | Freshwater sediment methanotrophic microbial communities from Lake Washington under simulated oxygen tension - Sediment Metagenome... | ecosystem: Environmental > Aquatic > Freshwater >...
ACCGTTAGCTGTAAGTGCGCCGCCAGTGCCTTGTGCGCCGGTATTGCCGTCACTAAACGTCCAGTCAATTTGGGCACTGGCGGAGGGTGCATCGCTGCTATTGCTGTAAGCAATTTTTTGCAAGGCAGAGTTAACTAGAGCATTAGTAGCGTTACTGTTAAAGGTTAACAACAGCGTGCCACCTGAATTAGTCGTAACGGTGCCGATAATAGTTGCGCCAACGCTTAGGTTGCCGCCTTGAGTTAAGGCACCCAGGGTACTTGTTGCGGAAAACAGATCTTGCGCATTAGCACCGCCATTTCTGGCTAATGTAAGCGTTGCTCCATTGAAGTTAGTTGCCGAAAGTTCAGTATCATAGATTTGTACGTTGCCATCCAACAACACCGCAGCGCCGTTTTCAGTATAGCTTGGTGCGCCATCCAGGGTATTGGCTAAGTTTAAACGTGTGTCCAGCGAGCCATTGCTGTTGTAGCGGGCGATGGCAAAATCATAATTTCCGGATTTAGTTGACGTGCCTAGCACAATAATTTTGCCGGAAGCATCGATTGTTACCACGGCACCACGGTCATCACTACTACCGCTAGTGGTAAATTCGGTATCCACCTTGCCGGTGCCGTTGAATGAGCTATCTAAACTGCCATCGGTGTTATAACGTGCCACTGCAAAATTATTACCGTTGGTACTGCTTTGCCCTGCCACCAGTACTTTTCCATCAGATTGTACGGTCACGCTTAAACCAAGATCACCCCCAGCACTAAAGGAAGTAGTGACTTTGCCGGTTGTATTGAAAGAGGTATCCAGGCTACCGTTGCTGTTATATCTAACTAAGCCAAAGTCATTGCTACCAGCGGCATCAGTCCAGCCAGCAACCAGCAGTTTACCATCGGGTTGCACGGTCACTGAGTAACCGAAGTCGGCACTTGTGGTACCTAAATCAGTAATGGCTTTACCTGTGCCATTAAATGAAGTATCAGGCGTGCCGTCGCTGTTGTATCGAGCAATGGCAAAATCAAAGCTGGTGCCGTTGAATGCGTATCCGCCCAGTACAATTTTTCCATCTGGCTGTATGGCGATGCTGGAAGACCTGTCGCCACCGCCACTAAAATTTGTGGTGGTTGATCCGCCTGAGCCAAAGCCTGTGTCCAAACTGCCATCCGAATTAAACCGAGTAACAAAAAAATCGTTGCTATAAGAACTGGCGACTACCAGCTTGCCATCGGCTTGTATTGCAGCGCTAACAAGTTGGTCGCCCAGAGATTGGCTATCTATAACCATGCCGTCGCCACCGCCATAACTGGTATCCACTGAACCGTCTGCATTGTATTGCAGCATGGCAATTTTATAGCTACTGCTAAAGCTACTTCCAATCACTAAAATTTTGCCATCAGGCAGAATTTTTACACTTTGCGCTATATCTTCACTTGAGCCTATGGTAGTGATTACTTTTCCAGTTCCGGCACCAAAACTGGTGTCTAATGAGCCATCTTCGTTATAGCGTGCGATGGCAAAGTCTTTTTTTCCAGCCAAGCTACTGTAACCAACAGCCACTATTTTTCCATCAGATTGAATAGTCGCATCATTAATAAAGTCCATTGCGGCAGCTCTAATGTCTGTGTTGGTTAGACCTGTGCCAGCCAAAAATACGGGGGCCGAATTGCTCTGTGTGGTAATGACATTCATGGCAAATTCTGATGTAGCACCATAATTGCCATTACCGGAATAGACAGTGGCCGTGGCGGTAACTCGGTCGTTTGCAGCAATACTAACACCGGATAATAAGACATTGATCGGCGCATTACCCGAGCCATCCGTAGTCACCGTTGTTGCACCCAGATAAGTTTGGCCCTCGCCATAACCACTGGCATCCTCGCTACCGGCAGGGCTGGAAAAAAATTCGATACGAAAGCTGGTTGAGGCCGTTGAATTTAAGTTACCAACAATGGTTGTACTGTCGTTTGCTGATATTGCCGAAGTTAGCACAGGAAAATTCTGCAAGCCATTTGCGCCACTGTCGCCGTCACCCAAATCGTTGGCTGTTACAAAAGAGCCATTTTCACTGCCGCCGTTTAGATTGATGCCGAGTAATGCATTATTCCAAATGCGATTTCCTAATAACGCATTGCCGTTGCTAGCGGTAGCATCGATATAAATGCCATTGCCGACAGAGCTATTTGCAATGGTATTTCCGTCACGAGCACCTGTGCCGCCGATTAACGTACTGCCTGCACCGTTACCGATATAGATGCCACGCTGATTGCCGCCCGAAAGCGTGCCTGCTATATCCGTACCAAAGTTGTTGCCGCGTACAATGGTGCCAGTGCTTGCACCCCATATTTCCAGACCGGCATAAACCGCGCCCACAAGCGTGTTGCCGTCATTAGTGCCAGAGCCACCGATAATTGTGCTATCCGAGCCATTGGTGACCAGAATGCCATCTCGTCCGTTAGCAAGCACTGTAGAGCCGTTAGCGGCTAATCCAACCCAGTTGCCTTTGACGATGTTGGAGTCAGATGCTTCACCATTAACTTGAATGCCATCTTCACCATTTCCACCAACAATATTTCGCTGGTTGACGTTGCTGCCGCCAACCGTATTGTTAGTCGCTCCATTTTGCAAGATGATGCCATCCAAGGTATTGGCAATAGCTGTGTTGCCTAAAAAATCAGTACCGACATAGTTACCGATTATTTGATTGCCAGTGGCCGCTGTTGTGCCATCAATGACGATGCCATTTTGATTGCCCGAAATAACGTTTCTTTCTGCTGCAGTTGTTCCACCAATAATGTTGTTGCTTGAATAACTGAAAATACCTGCGCCTGCATTTGCTATAGCGGCAGTTCCTGCGGCATTAAGTCCAATATAGTTACCGGAAATAATTGTATTTGGCGCATTTTCACTGAGACGTATCCCGTCAAAGTTAACAGCGCCACTGATAACATTTCTATAACCGGCAATTGAGCCACCAATGGTATTGCCCGCCGAATCCACATAAATACCCGAATTTAAATTACCAAGAGCTGCTGTTCCGGCAGCATTGGTACCGATATAATTTCCTCGAATCTGATTGCCTGTTGCGCCTCCACCTATGAAAATACCTAGGCCGGAGTTTGCAGATAATACATTGCGATCACTGACGGAGCTGCCACCAATAATATTGGTATTGGAATTCCAAATGTTGACTCCTTGCTGATTTCCCGCGCCACCAGTTCCCGCAGAATTGAGGCCTATCCAGTTACCTGCAACCGTATTGCTATTAGAAAATGCAATGTCGATACCATCCTGAGTAAAGTTTTGGATAACTAGACCTCGAATTGAGCTACCATCAGAGCCGGTATACAATCTTAAGCCATCCAGGATCGCGCCATGCCCATCAAGCACGATAGCTGGCTGATTACTATTGGCTGCAAAGCTGTCATCAGTGGTCGCATCAATGTTCACCACAGTAGTAATGTCCGGCAGCAGTGTCGATAGCGTGATGGTATGAATGCCTGTGCCTGAAATGTTAAAGTCGATATTGTCAGTGCCTGAATTGGCATTGGCATCATCAATAGCTTGCCGCAAAGATCCTGCTCCAGAATCATTGGTATTGCTTACGGTATAAGTAGCAAGGGCTCCTTGCCATGTTTGCTGGGTTTGCTTAGAAACAGCAATAGTAGTTTCAATTGGGCCAGTCGATGTTTCCAGCGTCCAGTCGCCAAACTCACTAATACTACCAGTACGGTTGGTACTGGCTGCTACATCGGCACCCGTTAAGTTGGCTAGCGATTTTATGGCCGATTGCCCGGCCGCGCCTTGCCCGTAATTACAACCATAAATTAACAAATCCGCATCGGTAGACAGATGCTGACCTATTACTTGCAATTGATTTGCATATTGGTTAACTAACGAGTTTTGCGTTAAAAAACTACTGCCTAAATGCAGTTCCGCACTAGAGCCCTCAGCAATTAAATGGATGGCAGAAATTTGTTGCTGGTCTTGCAAAGCATCTGCAATTTGTTGAATGCCATCTTTGGTTGTGTCCAGCAAAACCACGTCCAGTTGTTTGCCGGACTGTCTTTGATGCTGAAGGTCATCTAACAGGGCTTGATAGTTATCTACTCTGGGGTCAACAAAAACAAATTCGTGGCCGGATTGTTGTTGAGGATTATTGTTGTTAACTAAATTGCTTTCAACATTGGCTGTGTTCTGCGGATTTGGATCGGTTATCACTAACGGCGGCTGAGATATTTTAACGGGTTCCAATTGATGGTTTACGTCAATAAATGTAGCGACAGGGTGCGTTGGTTCTGGGATCAATAATGCTTCGGCCCCGCCAGAAAAAAGTATTCTAGGTTCCAGTTCTTCCAAAATCAGCGTTGAATGATAATGATTTTTTCGTAATTTTTTATTCATGGCGACCTGAATTGACTGGATCATCGGCTGAAAGCAATGGTTTTTCCTGACGTTAAGGAAAACTTGTTAAAGTCTAGTTGAAGAGCAGAATATTTTTTGAGATGCAAAGCAAGGATCAGCCAATTTGGCTGCTAGTGCGCAACCAATCTTTTAGTTGTAGAGCATAGGTATCTACGTAAATCTTAAACAGCAGGGATTCACTAAGCGCTCTGACGGGTGCCGGAATGACGTGCTATCAAACTTGTACAGATACTTATGGTTGTAGAGGCGAATTCATTTTGTTCTCTGGTTAGTGGGACGCCACTACCTAAATAAGCGAAAAGTTAGTCATTAAGGCTTTTAATTAGCCTTTGCGGAAGGTTTTTCAGGCATGGGTGACATGATCGGGGAGGGGGTTTCAAAACCAAAGCTGGCAATACAATTAACACCACCAACCAGATGATCGTCGGGATTGGGCAATGCCAAGCGAACGGTAAAGCTGCCACTAGCAGGATCAATTAATTGATCAACCACAGTAACCGTTGCTTTTAATTCTGTTCCCGCCGGCCGTTCTGGGCGAATTTTTGCAATCATGCCTTTTTTAATCAAGCCAAAATACTCGGTGGGTGCAACCAATTCCACTCGCAACGGGTTGATTTGTGCCAGTTTCATAATCGCGCGGTCTGCAACGGATTCACCAATCATTGCATAACGATCAATGACTACCCCGTCGATTGGGCTTCTTATGGTTTTAAGGGACAACTGGGCTTGAGATAATTCGAGTGTTAAACCGGCGGCTTTTTTGCGCTCCTCGGCTTTTTTTAATTCTGTTTCCGCTAAGGCTACTTCGGTGTCGACTTTGTCTTTTTCCAGACGAGATACTGAGTTTTTTTGGAACAAGGTTTGATAGCGGTCACGATTACGTTTGGCATAATCTAATTGGACTTTGCGATTGTTGATTTCACTTTCGTTACCGGCATCTAATGTGGCCTGATTAACTTTTGCTTGCTCAATAGATGATTCCAGCTGAGCTACAGCTTGGTTTTTGTTTACGTGGTCGCCTTTGCTAACGAATAGTTTTTCCAAAACGCCTAATGAAGGGCTGCTAAGCTCAATATACATTTCTGGTTTAACCATGCAATCCAGCTCGGCTGTATAAGCTGGCGCTAAAAATGAGCTTAGCAAAGGTAGTGCAATTAAGTTGATTCTTAGTCTCAGCATTTTATTCATTAAATTCATAGCAAAAATTCATGGTTGGGTAGCCTTAAATCTATAAAAATCAGTCGGGCTTGAAGAAAACCGTTCGTGCTGAGCCTCAGACGAAGCATGAACGGTTTTCTTCACTCTCACCAATTTGGTGTGTCACACAAACTCCCTTCGACAAGCTCTTGGCAACTGCTCCTACTCTTGGTGCTCTACCCCTGCATCCGTGCACTCGAGGGCGAACGGGATTCGTGTGAATAAACTGCGTTTTCTAGGTTAAACAGCGTTATTCATATTTACCAGAAAAAGCTAGCAGCTTCGCTAGTTGGCGGTCTTGCTTCATTAGCTGGCATCTAAGATGCCGCTGTCTTTTTTCGTTATGTTTTTGTGGTAATCGTAATAGCCAGTTAGCTATTAAATTTGGCATGGAGCGATTATTTGCACAAAACATACCTAGTAAATTAAGCATAGCAGAAGTGTACAATTGCTTTAAGGCTGGATCTTCCAAAGATAAAATAGCTTCGGCACTGCCTGGGTCACCTTGTCTGGCGCAACGCCCATAAAGTTGTCTATCTAAACGCCGAGATTCGTTACTGTTTAACGCAATAATATGCAAGCCGCCCAGTTCAAACACACCAATACCTAATGCAATGTCGGTGCCGCGCCCAGCCATGTTGGTTGCTACAGTGATCGCTTGGGTTTTGCCTGCTTTGGCAATTATATCGGCTTCGTTTTGGTCTTGTTTTGCATTGAGTACGCGGTGAGGAAATCCGGCGGCCGTTAACCAGTCGCTGACTTTTTCTGACTCCGATACGGTGCTAGTGCCGATTAATACAGGGCGTTTTTGCTCATAAAGTTGGGCTATACGTGCTAAAAAAAACTGTTGTTTAATTTGTGTGGTGCGGAAAATCTGTTCCGGCATCAGCAATCGTTGGGAAGGTTTATGCGTGGCTACACTGACAGTATGCAGTCCGTAGAGGCTATGCAGTTCTGCGGCGACTTCCTTAAGTGTGCCCGATGTACCACCTAATCGGAGATATCGGCTAAAAAAACGTTGATAACTGATGCGAGCCAAGGGGTCGCGCTGTTCAGAAATAACACAACCTTCTTTGGCTTCAATCATTTGTTGCAGGCCATTTTCCCAAGCTCGATCAGCCATAATACGGCCAGTAAATTCATCGATGATTTGTACCTTATCGCCTTCCACTATGTAATGTTTATCTTTTTGATATAAGTACTCGGCCATTAGTGCTAACTTAATTAATGGATAGTGTTTTTTGGGGTTTTGCCAAGTGGACGGTAAATTGGAGATTAGCCCTGCCAAGGTGATTTCGCCATGCTCAGTTAGTTCAATGTCTCGAGTTTTAGCATTTAAAAGAAAATCTTGATCAATAAACAAAGACGAAGCTAAGTACATGGCATCATTGTAGATAGCGGTATCTTCAGAATCTTCTCGTAATTGACTGATAATGAGTGGCGTTTTGGCTTCATCAATCAACACGCTGTCAGCTTCATCAACTAAGGCAAAGCATAATCCTCTAAGTAGTAATGGCTGATATTGCTCAGGATTGCGTTCGCGTTTAATTTGCTGAAATTGGTTGCTTAATAAGCCCAGATCATTGCCAGTTGCAATTCGGTCACGCAAGTAATCGAAGGCGATTTGTTTATTGGTTGTGTGCACAATATGGCATTGATAATTTTTGCGGCGCTGTTGGGTTTCTATGCCATCAATAACTGAACTGGCTTTTAGGCCAAGGCGTTTATAGAGTGGCTGCATAGTGTTTGCGTCTCTAGCGGCAAGATAATCATTAGCCGTGATGACATGCACAGGAACACCAGCCAATGCAGCAGTGCAAGCGGGTAAGGTGGTAGTCAGCGTTTTACCTTCGCCCGTGGCCATTTCCGCTAACATGCCGTTAATCATTAACCAGCCGCCGAACAACTGCTCATCATAATGCCGTTTTCCAAGGGTGCGTACGGCGGCTTCGCGGATAATGGCAAAGGCTTGAAAAATCAACTCATCAATTAATCCTTGGTTGTGCAACTGTTCCTGTAAGTCTAAATAGGCAACCGTTAATGCGTTTTCTGTGCAATTTTTTAATGGCTTTGCATAGTGTTCAACTTTTGCGACCACACCTGCTTGACTGTAACGGTTACCTGATAAAGCATGACGGGCTTTATCAAACAACTTTTCGGCGCGTTGTTCAAATAAGCTTAACCGGCTTTCTGATTTTTGCGGGTAGCTACCTAGACGCAAGCCAGGTCGTAGCAATAACTCAGACATTAAACTGCCTCAAAAAAACTTGTCGAGCACTACGGTACCATTGGCTGGCTAGTGGCTCGCTGCCGTGGTTAATTCGAATGTAGGCTCTTAAGCCAATGGGTAATTGTTGTTGATCAGAATTTAACTGCAGGTCGACTAAAAAGAACTTTTGAAGGCTCAAGGGTTGCTTGTCCTGTTTCGATGCGGTCTGAATAACGCCGCCACCAGAAACGGCTAAGGCCGCACTAGGTAATTTATTGGTAGCTTCCGGGGCTTGCCGGATGATGTTGGCGTCGTATTCTTGGTTTAGGCTATTAGCAAAACGAACCTTAATTTCCAAGATACGATTGCGTAACTGGCCTATGTGGTCTTGGCTTACCGCCATTCTGATGGTGGGCTTGGTATTGTCCAGTACATAACCGATGACTTCACCATGTTGAATAAATCGCCCAGCCAGATCATCCGCTTCTGGTAGTAAAATTGTGCCGGATTTATTGGCTTTTACGGCCATTGTTTGCGCTTTAGTGGTCAGATGCGCTAGTTCTGCCTGGGCTACCAGCAAGGATTCTTTCAGAATGGTCGATTTCATCTGGTCAGTTTGGCGTTGGGCTCGATATTGGCTTTGCAATTCGTTAACTTTGGCTCGGGCAATTTTAATGCTGGATGACAAGGTTTCATCGGTCAAATAGGCAATAATCTGGCCTTTTTGTAACTGTTGTGAGGGATTGATGAGCAATTCACCCAGAAAGCCATCCTGTTCCGCCTTAATTTGCGCCTCATCGGGTAACCAAACCACGCCTTCGGTTAATGTATAAGCAGATATCGGCATAAAGCCCAATAGGCCAGTAATTAGCAACACTAAAGCAACGGTGCTCAATAAAGCTTGTGTACGCTTTTTAGCTAGCGTGGAATCGGCCAAAACAAAAGCCAGCGCTTTGTAGATAGGGGTCAATATTTGGATGCTGGCTAACCAAATCGCCAGTATTACGCCCAAGAAAAAGAACTTTTCCGTCACATAAACGCAGATAAACCACAGAATACTTAAGCGGTATAAAAATGCGGCCAAGCCATAAACCATAAACCAAAATGGTTCGCCTGTTGCCGTCGCTGGTGTGTTCAGGTGTTTTAAGCCAAATAGATAGCGTTTGAATAAATATCGCCAGTAAATCGTAGCGCGCTGGTACAGGTTTGGAATCTCCAATGCATCTGCCAGAACATAATAGCCGTCATATTTAAGTAAAGGGTTTCCGTTAAAAAACAACGAAGAAACACCACCAGTTAGCATGGTATTAAAGCTAATATTTTGCACCAATCCAGGCTCGGATTTTAAAAACACAAACAATCCCAAGGCCGCTAAAAAAGATTCCACCACGATACCGGCGGCGCTCACCAGTATTCGGTCATATTTGTCGCGAAAATGGCTGGCGCTGGACACGTTAACGTAAGGTACTGGCAGAAATAGCAAAAAGTTGATGCCAATCTCGTGCACTTCGCCGCCTTTAATTTTGGTGACGAAGGCATGGCCAAGCTCATGTAGCACTTTAATTAACGGATACAGTAAAAACAGGATTAGAAAATTGTAAGGCGCAAAGGCAATTAAATCAAAATGATGGCTGATTTTGGGCCAGTTTTGTGCGGCCATCAGCAACGCCGCAACAATGGTCGCTAGCCAAAGCAGCGCCATTTTTGTATTGAATAGCCAGGAAACTTTGTTTAAATGCTGGTTAAGAAAATTATCTGGATCCCACAGCGGCAGCTTTTGTGAAACCGGATTGGCTAGGCGCTGCTGGAGTTTTCCAAAATTAATCTTGGTTTTACGTTCAAACAGGTCTTCGGTATCAAACTGCTGGTTAGTGCGGATCAAATCCGCCGCATTCAACTGCCCCAGCAATTGGATAAGTTCTTCCTGACTGGGTGCGTTGTCGCCAAGTTGCTCGGTTAGCGCAACAAACACTTCTTGAACAGTCAGTTTTCCGTCCAGTAAGCCAATAAAATGATAGGCCGCAGGATTAAATCGATGATGTCGTCCAGAACTGGCATCTTCAATAATGTACCAAACCAGTCCACGGTAATCGTGGCGATGAATCTGGATGTGGCTGTGCACTTTAGGTTTTAATTGTGCAACTCGGTACCAGTGCGAATTAGCAAGTTGGCTAGTCATGATGGCATCTGCTTATATCCGCCAAGACCAGAACGTTAAACGCAGCCAGTCAATTAAGCCATGCGACCAGATCCACAATAAGCGTTTTTGCCCCGTGTTTACTTTGGCTATGCCTTCCATGCCTGGTCTTAATAGGTCTTTAGTGTTATCCAGACTGGCTTCGACCCGAAAGTTGTTTTCGCCATTTTCTGCTTTAGCAACAGCGGTAATTTTTTGTATGGTTAATGGAAATTGACGATCAGGCATACTAGGCAAGACCAATGTGCCAGATTGACCAGTGCTTATATAAGAAATCAAACGCTCATTAACCTTCAGAATAATTCGGTAGTATTTTAAAGGCGCTATTTTAAATAAAGTGTTGCCACGCTCAATTGGTGAGCCAAGCATTTGACTTAAATCACCTTCGATAATGACGCCATCAAAAGGAGCGATCAGATTGGTTTTTAATAATTGTTGTTGGATTAAGTCAATTTCGGCCTTTTCCTGGTCCAGTTGTGCAGACAGCACTCTGATTTGGACCAGATCGCCTGACGAAAGGGCGTCTCGGTATTCGCGCCGTAGCTTTTGCAGTTGTCCATTGTGTTTGTTTTGTTCCAGTTGCAACTCTACGTCATCCAAGCTAGCCAATAGATCACCTTGATGCACAATGTCACCGGCCCGCACCGTTGCAAGGGTTAAAAATCCTGCCATAGGTGCTGCGATAACTCGTTGAATTTTGCCTTCTAAAACAGCATCGGCGGTGACTCTAAACTCGGTTTTTATTAAGCCGGACAGCAAAATAAAACATGCAATTGCTGTCGTAAATAATTTAAGTTTTAAATAGTTAAAGCCAAACACAGCGCTGAGTTTGGTTTTTAGGTGCGTGACAATTCTGGCGCTTAACGGTTGGGCGCTAGCTTTTTTTAACAGCAAGTAAGGTGTTAGTAGGGCTAGTGCTTGCTGGCAAAATTGTAAAGTTTCCGGTTTAAATGGCTGATGTTCGCTGCGTATTAAGGTGACTGCGCCAACAAATTTAGCTTCTACCACCAAAGGCACAGTCATGATGGAGCCTAAACCGTATTTTCTAGCCAGTTGTTGATGCGAACGTTCTATGGTTGTGGAGTTTGAGCCAGGGAAAATAATGGCATTATCTTGTTCAATGGCTTCATCCATTGCCTCAGCCACTAGGCGCATTAAATTCGCGCGATCATCAAAATCAGCACTATTTGATACTGCCGCAACTTTGCAATGAAATCGCTGCATTTCGCCAAAAAACACCTGCTCACACTGGAATAGCTGAGTAAGTTCTGTCACTAGCTGGATAATTAAACGCGGATAATCTGGCTGCTCAATGCACGCAGCTAAAAACTTAACAATGGTGGTATAAAACCCATCATCTGGCTGATGATTAGCGCTGGTTAGGTTTAGCGACGGCAAGGCTTGTCGCAGAAGCTGAAATATTTCATTGTGCCTGGCTGGGGTTGTGTGATTGATGTTAAGCATAATTGCGCAAAAAGCTTGGCCTGGTATCGCTAGCGGTAAGGCTAAATAATCGCTAGGACTCGTTTGGCTGCCCTGTATATTCTCAATACAAGCCTGATTATTGGTTTTTTGAGCAAATTGAAATACCGGAATAAAATCATTCAGGTTTTGCAGATCTATCGGCCATTTGGCCAAAGGAGCGTAGTGTTTATTATCGCCATCCAATGTCAATAATACAGCTGAATTAAGCTCCTGCATTGGTTGACAGATTATGGACAGCCATTGTTGAGCAATGTTTATTGTCATAATTATTGTTCTGATTGCTCGTTCTTAAGGTTTTACAGAAATATTTTTTGGGTTTTTAGTCAAATTATTGGGCAGAATTTCACAGCTTAAACTTGGATTAATTTAAACTAAGTATTAACTAATCAGCGTATCGTAAAAAAGCCCTCTCCATAGGGGGAGGGTTGGGTGAGGGGAATTTAAAACATAATTTTAATCCTCTCGGCAATTGCTCCTGCATCCAGATGGCTCCCTGGGGGAGAAGGAACTGGTAATAACGCTGAACGGTTATATTAAGTATAGATAAGGGTTTGTGTTTTACAATTGAGCCTTAGTGCTTACATAAATTGCCCAACCACGAAACTGCGTGATTTAAAATTGATTTCTAGCCAGAGATTTATATGCAACAAAAACTATTTCCATTGCTAGTTCTGGGTTTTTTAACGCTGTCCAGTTTAGGCGTTTGGGCTGAAGGGCGTGTCTACAAATGCAAGG
>Ga0208264_1000485_pt1 | contig 12193 bp, 9 predicted proteins | sample LakWasMet31_HOW6_2_FD_183873 | JGI IMG/M metagenome (GOLD analysis project Ga0208264, IMG submission 183873) | Freshwater sediment methanotrophic microbial communities from Lake Washington under simulated oxygen tension - Sediment Metagenome... | ecosystem: Environmental > Aquatic > Freshwater >...
TGGATTTTTTTAATTACCGTAACGATCATTTATACGCAGAAGATGTGGCAGTTAGCGACATAGTCAAACAATACGGCAGCCCTACTTACATTTATTCCAGGGCAACACTGGAACGACATTGGTATGCGTTTGACCAAGCTTTTGGGGATCAAGCCCATTTAATCTGCTATGCCGTAAAAGCCAACTCAAATCTGGCTGTTCTCAATGTGCTGGCGCGCTTGGGTTCTGGTTTTGATATTGTATCGTTAGGCGAGTTAGAACGCGTTATTGCTGCGGGTGGAGAGCCACATAAAATTGTGTTTTCCGGTGTGGGCAAGCGCGAAGATGAAATCCTGGCCGCCCTAAAATTAGGCATCCGTTGTTTTAATGTGGAAGTCAGTGGTGAGTTAGACCGCATCAATCAACTGGCAGGACAATGGGGCTTGGTTGCGCCAGTGTCATTTAGGGTTAATCCCGATGTGGATGCCAAAACCCATCCCTACATATCCACTGGCTTAAAAGAAAACAAATTTGGTATTGATATTAAAGAAGCAATCCATGAATATCGCCGCGCCGCCGCCATGCCAAACATTAAAGTCATCGGCATTGATTGCCATATCGGCTCGCAGCTAACCGAAACTCGGCCATTTTTGGATGCCTTGGATCGGGTTTTACATTTGGTTTCTGAACTGGAAGCCGAAGGTATCGAGTTACATCATCTGGATTTGGGTGGCGGTTTAGGTATCTGTTACAAAGACGAACAGCCGCCGGAACCCGCTGAATATATCAGTGCAGTGCTGCAAAAACTGGGCAAGACCAATTTTGAAATCCTGATGGAACCAGGCCGAGCCATTGTGGGCAATGCCGGTATTTTAGTAACCCAAGTGGAATATCTAAAACCCACCGCCAATAAAAACTTTGCCATAGTCGATGCGGCCATGAATGATCTAGTCAGACCTTCTTTATACAGCGCCTGGCAAAATATTATTCCAGTTAATAAGCAAAGCGATGCCGAAGCACAGCATTGGGATATAGTCGGCCCAGTATGCGAAACCGGTGATTTTTTAGGTAAAGACCGCGAGTTACAACTGGCGCAAGGTGACTTATTGGCCATAAGATCATCCGGCGCTTATGGTTTTTCCATGAGTTCCAACTATAATTCAAGACCCAGAGTAGCGGAGGTTATGGTGGATGGCTCTAAAATTCATTTGGTTAGAGAACGCGAAAGCATTCCACAATTGTGGACCGGTGAGCATGTGCTGCCGTAAACTAAGCCTTATCACCCATAAGCATCTAAACAAGTTGTAAAACTCCTTCTCCTGAGGGATGGATGCAGTAGAGCAATGCAGGAGCAGTTGCCGAGAAGGCTGGGATGAGCGGAATTGAAATGGTTGATTTTATTCTCCTCACCCCGACACTCTCCAGCAGGAGAGGGGGTGCACTAACTATGCAACTTATTGTTTTTATGCCACTTAAAACTTGTGTAGATACTTATACCTTATCAACTAACAATTGTTTTATCGCCAATGATTAACTTTACTAAAATGCACGGCCTCGGAAATGACTTTGTAGTTATCGATGCCATCAAGCAATCGATTTCCTTAACACCTGAGCAAATCCAACACTTGGCTGACCGGCATTTTGGTATTGGTTTTGATCAGCTCTTGTTAGTTGAAAATCCAACCAGCACGAGTGCAGATTTTAAATACCGTATTTTTAACGCCGACGGCAGCGAAGTTTCGCAATGCGGGAATGGCGCACGTTGTTTTGCGCGCTTTGTGCGTGATAAAGGCCTATCAGCCAAAGAAGAAGTCTTGGTTGATACCAACGCAGGGCAATTATTATTGCGCTTTGACCAAGACGGCCAAATCACCGTCAACATGGGCATACCCAAACATAAACCCAGTGAAATTCCATTATTGCTTGCAGAAGCTGATAGCTACCAAGTAACGATTAATCAAGAACAAGTCCATTTTGGTGCGGTGTCTATGGGCAATCCGCATGCGGTTTTACAAGTTGCTGACATCAATAGCGCACCAGTGGCTGAACTGGGCAAAGTTCTGGAATCGCATACTATTTTTCCTGAACGAGCTAATATTGGTTTTATGCAAGTCACTTCCCGCAACCAAGTTAAATTGCGGGTTTACGAACGTGGAGCCGCAGAAACAATGGCCTGCGGCAGTGGCGCTTGTGCTGCCGCCGTTGTTGGCATAGAACAAGGCTTGCTGGATAACACAGTCACCGTCGAACTACCTGGCGGCAAACTGCGTATTAGCTGGGCTGGGCGGGACACACCCGTTTTTATGACCGGACCAGCGATTTCTGTATTTGAGGGAAAAATAAACATATGACCGATACCATTAACGAGTTAACGGCGGAACAAGTCGAATCTTACCTGCAGGATCATCCTGAATTTTTTAACGAGCACCTGCATTTATTGGAACACATGAGCATTCCACATCCCAGTGGTAGTGCCGTGTCGTTAATTTCTAAACAACTGGAGATCTTTCGCAGCCGCCATCATGAAATGGAAAGCCAGTTAACGGCTTTAATTGACATCGCCCGCGATAACGATACCTCGTTTAACCGCATGCACAAACTCACCCTGGCACTGTTGGATGCAGCCAATCTGGAAGAATTGGTCGCCAATCTGGATATAGTGCTTTCGGAATATTTTTTAACCGATTTTGTGGCCTTGCGCATTATTAAAGAATGTCCTGATGCCTCAATCGGCAACTTATTTATTGCCCCTGGCAGCGCAGACCTGGAACCATTTACCAAAGAACTGGCTGGCAATCAACCTAAATGCGGACGCCCCACCTTGGCACAAGCCAGAATCTTATTTGGCGATTACGCATTTGAAGTCAAATCTTGCGCCATCATTCCGATGACCTTTACAGAACTGGACGGCATATTTGCCATTGGTAGCCGCGAAGAAGGGCGCTTTCACTACACGATGGGTAATCTTTTTTTAACCCAAATGAGCGAATTAATCGGCACCCGCTTAATCTCTTTATTGCATCAAACATGATCGACAAAGCCGGTCAAACCGCCTTAGAAGATTATATAACCCAGTTGCGCCTAATACACGCATCCAAACACACTCTTAGCAGTTATCAACGCGATTTAAATAACCTTGGCCAATACTGCCATGACAAAGGCATTGCTACCTGGGCTGAGGTTAAGCAAGCTGATATACGTTCCCACATCGCTAACCGCCATCGCCAAAGCATTGCTAGCAAAAGCTTACAAAGGGAATTGTCGGCTATCCGCAGTTTTTACACCTATTTGCTAAAAAACCAATTAGTCACCATCAATCCGGCCGAATACGTTAAAGCGCCCAAACAACCCAGAAAACTGCCCAAAACCATGGATGTGGACCAAGTTGCCGGTTTGTTGGATGCAGGCACCAGCTCCATCTTAGAAATCCGAGATGTCGCCATGTTTGAGCTGTTTTATTCATCCGGCTTACGGTTAAGCGAACTGGTCGATTTAGATTTAGCTGATGTTGACCTAAACGATGCTTCGTTAAGAGTTCGACATGGTAAAGGTAATAAAGCCAGAGTTTTACCTGTCGGCAGTAAAGCCATCACTGCCATCCAAAACTGGCTAAAACACCGCCCAGCCAAGCCAGACGAACAAGCCGTGTTTACCAGTCAACAAGGTGGAAGGCTAGGGCAGCGCAGTGTACAACTCAGATTATCGCAATGGTGCAAACAAAAAGGCATCGATGAACACATTCATCCGCACATGCTCAGGCACTCATTTGCCAGTCATTTATTGGAATCAAGTCAGGATTTAAGGGCAGTTCAAGAATTACTTGGGCACAGCAATATCAGTACAACACAAATTTATACGCATCTGGACTTTCAGCATCTTGCTGAAATATATGACAAAGCGCATCCAAGAGCCAAAAAAAAATCATCTTAAGCTTTTGTGGCATAGGCAAAAAAACTTTAATTCATGCTACCATGTGCCTTATTTTCAATAAAAAAGCTATCTGTTTTATCACGCAGACTCTCTTCTTTTAAGGATACCGGAAATGGCGGCAAGCGATTCACTGCAAGATATAAAATCCAAAGGCCTAATGTGGGGGTTCGGTGTGTTCCTTCTCATTGTCGCACTCGTCCTTTTTATTTTAGGCGCATGGTGGGGCAGCGAACCGGGACAATTTAACATTCAGGATGAAGCCGTAAAACGGGCTGAGGAAACCCATTCTACCGAAAACATGCCAGTCGGCTATGTTTATGCCAATACCCTGGCGCATATTGCTGAAGTTTTATTGCATAAAAGCGGTGGTTACATCACCAATGACGTAGCGCCCCCAGGCGTGTTACTCGATAACATTTCCAACTGGGAATACGGTGCCCTGGTTATGTTGCGGGATGCCACGTCAGCATTAAGAAACCATTTTGCCAGAGACCAGTCACAATCAGCTGAAGACCCTGACTTAGCTATCGGCGAACCGTATTTTTACTACGAAAATGACTCCTGGGCCTTGCCATCAACGGAAGCTGAATACCAAAAAGGCGTAGAATCTTTACACCGCTATATGGAACGTCTGCAAAAATACGGCGGACCGGTTAAAAAAGCTCAGTTTTATTCACGTGCTGACAATTTATGGCAATACACCGAAGTTGTTATCAAACGTTTGGGCGGTCTTTCCACACGCTTAACAGCCAACAGCTCCAGTGCCAACTTGGGCCCTGGTTTATCTGATCTGGAAAGAGAAGCCGCAGAACAACAAGGCACACCCATTGCCAAAGTCACCTGGCTGGAAATCGACGACGTATTCTACGAAGCTCGTGGTGCCAGTTGGGCATTGCTGCACATTCTAAGAGCCATCAAGCACGACTTTGCGGACATTTTGTTAGATAAACGCGCCATGCGTACTGTGGATATTATGATTAAAGCCATGGAAAACGCCTTGCAACCCATTATGAGCCCAATGGTTTTGGATGGTAGCGGTTACGGCTTATTCGCCAACTATTCACTCACCATGGCAAACTACATTGCCAGAGCCAACGCCGCGGCATTGGACTTACGTGACATCATGAACAGAGGTTAACATGACAGTTGAAGAACAATTAAATAACAATTTAAAACAACTCAGTACCTGGAAACGCATCTTCTTTATGATGGTGTTTGCCGCCATTGGCAGCATGGTCAGAATGCTGTTGTGGGCCGTGATATTCTTACAAGTTGTGTCCACCTTGTTTACCGGCAACTGCAACCCCAACATTCTAAATTTTGGTCGCAGTCTATCCATTTACACTTACCACATCCTGTTATTTTTAACATTTAACACCGATAGCCTGCCGTTCCCGTTTGCAGCCTGGAACTTAACAGCGGAATTAAAATTACCGGAAAACAAAGGCTTTTAATCCCAAAAATGCCTAACTGCCGCAAAATCATTCATATTGATATGGATGCATTTTTTGCGGCAGTCGAACAACGCGACTTCCCGCAATACCGCAACAAACCCATCATCGTCGGCGGCGACCCTTACTCAAGAGGCGTAGTCGCTACCTGTAGTTATGAAGCCAGACAATTTGGCATCCACTCCGCCATGCCATCGGCCAGAGCTTATCGCTTATGCCCACAAGCCATATTTGTAAAACCCCGCTTTGACACCTACAAAGAAGCATCACTAGCCATCCAAAAAGTCTTCGCAGAATTTACCGACCTGTTTGAGCCGCTGTCACTGGACGAAGCCTATCTGGATGTCAGCGACGTCTCGCTGCACCAAGGCTCGGCTACCCTAATTGCCAAGGCCATCAAAGCCAGAATAAAACAGCAAACTCAATTGATCGCCTCCGCCGGAATTTCCTACAACAAATTTTTGGCAAAAATAGCCTCAGACATGGGCAAACCGGATGGCTTATATTTAATCACCCCAGAGCAGGGCGCCGCATTTGCAGAACAGCTGCCAGTCAATAAGTTTCATGGCATAGGCAAAGCCACAGCCGAAAAAATGGCGGCATTAGGCATACATACCGGAAAAGACTTAAAACAACTGCCGTTGGATGAGTTACTAAAACACTTCGGCAAAGCCGGGGCGCATTATCATCAAATCTGCCAAGGCATAGATAACCGCGCGGTTAACAATCACCGCATCAGAAAATCCATCGGCGAAGAAACCACTTTCCAGCATGACATCCTCAGCAAACAGGAAATACTGGAACAGTTACAACAACTACTGGCCAAAGTGCTGCAAAAAGCCTCCGCCAAAGAAGTCAACGCCCAAACCCTAACCATTAAAATCAAATACCACGATTTTGTGCAAATCACCCGCAGCAAAACCCTGCCTTACAGTATTGTAAACACAACCGTAACCACACCCATATTGGAAGACTTGCTAAAACAAACTGAAATTGGCAAACGTAAGGTGCGATTGTTGGGCGTTACCTTGTCGTCCTTATCTAATCAATCAAGCTTGCATCAATTTAAACAGTTGGATTTGTTTAGTTGTTACTAAGTTGAGGTTATTTATCAAAGCCTCATGTACAGTGTGTTCAAAGCTCTATAGTTAAAAATCAATCTCTGATCAACCAACACCCCATTTATCTATTTTTGTTCCAGATAACTTGATGATAAAGTAAGCATTGGCTTACAAAAAACCAAGTCAGTAAGCCTAATAAGACCAACTTTTAACAACAAGGGGATTTTATGGCTATATATGGAACAACCGGCGACGATAGTAATCTCAAGGGCGGTTCAGGAGACGACGAAATCTATGGTTTTTCGGGCAACGATACAATTGATGGAGGTACCGGTAATGATACCTATCTGTTTGGCAAAGGCGATGGCCAAGACGAGTTGGTTAAGGGTCAGCCTTTTGACTCTGGCACCCAAAAACTCAATATACTTAAATTTAAATCAGGGATATTACCCTCCGAAGTCACTGCGACTCGTTCAGATGATGATCTGATACTAAGAATCACTGGCACGACTGATAGCGTCACAGTCCGTAGTTTCTATAGTGACAATCAAGCGGGCAACTATGACCTCAACCAACTGCAACAAGTCGAGTTTACTGATGCCCCAAACGGCACTTGGTATCTTCCAAACCTTAGTAATAAAGCCTTTGTTGGCACTAACGGTAGCGATACTTTTGTTGGTACAAAAGACAATGACACTTTTGACGGCGGTGCCGGTGATGATGTCATTGATGGGAACACGGGCAATGACATCTATCAGTTTGGCAAAGGCGATGGACGGGATTTGCTAAAGCAAAATCCTCATGATGATAACAATCGTGTTAAGCAGAACACACTGATTTTTAAAACAGGTGTACTACCTTCCGAAGTTACTGCGGAACGTTCCGGTTTTGACTTGATTCTGCATATAGGCCCTAATGACAGCTTTACAGCTCAAGGCTTTTTTAATCTCGACGAACCAGGTACTTCATACTATAACCAACTGCAACAAGTTAAATTTACTGATTCCCCAACTACAACTTGGACAACCAGTGATTTAACTGCCAAAGCTTTTATTGGTACTGCCGGCAATGATATCTTAACAGGTACCAAAAGTGATGATACCTTTGATGGCGGTGCAGGCAATGACGAGATAAATGGTAACTTAGGAAACGATACCTATAAGTTCGGCAAAGGTGATGGACAAGACTTGTTGGTGAATGGACCAAGTAATGATGACAGCTCCACTAAACTTAATATCCTGAAATTTAAAACAGGCATTTTACCCTCCGAAGTTACGGCCGAACGCTCCGGCGATGACTTGATTCTGCATATTACCGGCACAAATGATAGCTTCACAGCCCGAAGTTTCTTTTTAGGCAATATACAGGGCAAATCTCCCTATAACCAGCTTCAACAAGTTAGGTTTACTGATGAGCCAGCCAGCACTTGGGATATTAAGACCCTCAGTAACAAAGCATTTGTAGGTACCACTGGAAATGATACCTTTAAAGGTACTGAAGAGAGTGATACTTTTAATGGCGGTGCCGGTGATGATGTTATTGATGGGAACACGGGCAATGACATCTATCAGTTTGGCAAAGGCGATGGACAAGATTTATTAGTTCAGGGTCAACATGATGACACCCAATCCAATAAACTCAACATCCTGGAATTTAAAGCAGGTGTTTTACCCTCCGAAGTTACCGCAGAGCGTTCCGGCAATGACTTGATTCTGCATATTACTGGCACAAATGATAGTTTCACAGCCAAGCTTTTCTTTTTTGACGATGGAGCAGGTACTTCTGCCTATAACAAACTGCAATTAGTTAAGTTTATTGATTCCTCAACAACTTGGGACACTACAGGCTTAACCGCCAAAGCATTTATTGGTACCGCAGGCAATGATACGTTGAAAGGTACCACTAATGCAGACACCTTTGATGGTGGTGCTGGCAATGATGAGATTGATGGTTACAAGGGTAATGACATCTATCTGTTTGGCAAGGGCGATGGCCAAGATTTATTAGTAAAGGGTCAATATGATGACACCCAATCCAATAAACTTAATATCCTGAAATTTAAAGCAGGCGTTTTACCCTCAGACGTAACCGCAGCACGTTCCGGTGATGACTTGATTCTAAGCATCACTGGCACTAATGATAGCTTCACCGCCCAAGGTTTCTTTTTAGACAACAAACAAGGCGAATCTCTCTATAACCAACTGCAACAAGTCCAGTTTGCTGACGGCTCAAAACCTTGGACTATTAAGGATCTCAGCGATAAAGCCTTTGTAGGTACTATTGGAAATGATACCTTTAAAGGTACTACAGAGAATGATACTTTTAATGGCGGAGCCGGTGATGATGTTATTGACGGGAACAAGGGCAATGACATCTATCTGTTTGGCAAAGGCGATGGGAAGGATGTCTTGCTCCAGGGCCAATATGGAGACAATGAACCTAATAAACTCAACATCCTGGAATTTAAAGCTGGTGTATTACCATCTGATATTATTACAAAGCAATCAGGATATGACTTAATTTTGAGTATTGCTGGTACTTCCGATAGCTTTAAAGTCAGCAACTTCTTTGACTATAGCGGCGGAATGAGCGCCCTTAACAAATTACAACAAATCAACTTTACCGATGGTACCACTTGGAAGTTAGATGCCAACATTGCCAGCAACTCATACAATCATGCACCCATTATTGCCAATGCCATTCCTGACTTCACAGCCAGTGAAGACAATGCCATAACCTATCAAATTCCGGCAAACAGCTTTACTGACTCTGACAGTGGTGACACCTTAAGTTATTCAGCAAGCTTAAACAATGGCGCAGCCTTACCTGGTTGGTTAAGTTTTAATGCCGCAAACCACGCTTTTACCGGAACGCCAATCGCCTCAGCGGTGGGTACGTTGAATGTAACCGTGACCGCCACAGACAGTAAAAATGCCAGTGTGGCAGATACCTTTGCCTTTAACATTGCCCATACTAACCACGCGCCAATTAGCAGCGGTTCTACCGTAACAACACGGGAAGATAATACTTACACATTTAAGCTTAGCGACTTTGGTTTTTTTGATACCGATACAGGTGATACCTTAAAAGAAGTGTCGGTAGTCAATTTGACTGTGGCCGGTAGCTTACGATTAAATAATGATCCCGTGTCAGCTGGTCAATCTTTCAACACCATCGATATTGCTGCGGGGTTATTAAAATTTACGCCTACCCATGATACCAACGGCAATAATTACGCAGGGTTTGATTTTAATGTTAGTGATGGCTATTTAAAATCCAGCCCTTCTCACTTAACTATCAATGTAACTTCAGCAATTTACGGCAGTATACGTGGCGACACCCTAACAGGTACAGAAGACAACGACACGCTTAAAGGCCTTGCAGGTAATGATACATTGAAAGGCAAGGGCGGAAATGACACATTAGATGGTGGTAAAGGAAAAGACACCCTATCAGGTGGCTTGGGCGATGATATTTATATAGTTGATAATGTTAATGATAAAGTTATCGAAGGTTCAGATCTAGGTATTGATGTAATTAAGTCTTCTGCAAAAACGTTTATCCTGCCAAATAATGTAGAAAACTTATTGTTAATTGCGGATACCATCGCTAAAAGTGGCAAGGGTAATAGCGGGCCAAACATAATCACTGGCAACCAAAATGCTAATAAATTGGATGGTGCAAATGGAAATGATGTTTTATATGGCGGGGCCGGCAATGACTCACTCGTTGGCGGCGCAGGCAATGATACTCTTGATGGCGGTGCGGGCAACGATACTTTTAAGTTTTCGCCTCATGCCGGTAAAGATACTATAAATAGTTTTGCCCATACGACGGGTAATTCGGATTTAATTGATTTAAAAGCCTTCCATACTCGCTATAACAAGCTGGAGATAAGTAGTTCAAATGGACATGATACTGACATCACTATTAAAGGCGTCAGCGATTTTCAAATTACTTTAATCGGGGTAACAACAACTGATTCGAGTGACTTTATTTTTTGATGATTTTCCCGCGTCCCAAGCCTGATAGTCTGGGTGGTCCGGCAAAAATGCCTGTCCACCCCGGACCCTTGGCACGCGGGAATAATGAAAAATATCCAAATCCTTACCAATCCAACCCAATAAAATCCAACAGATTAAGATAATTCCCTCTTCAGCTTTAGTACATGTCCCGTAAACTATAGTTTGTTGAGTTTATTAACCAAGGAAACCCAACTTAATGCGTATAAAAAAATCGTTATTTGCCAGTCTGGCATTTTCATCAATAACTCTTTTGGCTTCTGCACCTGTATTTGCAGCTAGCAATCTTTTGGTCAATGGCGACTTCGAAAACCAGCCGAACTGGGGCAAAAACACAGGTGGCTGTTATGCTGATCTGTTTTGCTCCGATCTGACTGGCGCTCAAATTCCAGGCTGGACCATAGAGCAGGGCAGTGCGGTAGCTGTTCATGTGGCAGGTTGGTATCCAACCATCAGTGGCAAGTATAGCGTTAACACTGACGGTGAGGGATATAACGGCAGAAACTCGGATTTATATCAAGATTTTACAAGCAGTATCGGTTCGCAATACACCCTTCAATATGACTGGCAAGGCTGGTTTAAAAATAATACGCCTCATCTAAACATTAGTGTGACCGACCTCTCGACTGCCGCTGTACTGTATAATGGCAACTTTAGTTGGAGCAGCAGTTTGATGCATGAAGTCGCCACCTTTGCCGGGACCGGTAATTTATTGCAATTACGTGTTCAACAGAATCCGCAATCTCATAACAATGACAACACCTTTCTGGTCGATAATTTTTCTTTAACGGCTGTGCCTTTACCCGGTGCTTCTGTTCTGATGATGTCAGCCCTGGGACTGCTGGGTTGCGTCATGCGTCGAGGTAAAAAGAATATTGATGGTTAAAAGTGCGTAGCTTCGTTTAGCGATAGTCTAAGCGGAGGGAAATACTGCCTTCACAACGCAGGTACGATTATGCTTTTATTAATTGTACCTGCGTGAGAAAAGAATAACTCAAGACCTACTCATCTTCATCGTCTTCGTCCACATCAGAATCCAAAAATACTTCCTCAGTTAACTCTTCATCAAAATTAAACAGCTCTTTTAAATACCGATATAGCTGTCGTGATGATTTGGGCGGCTTGTTGGTTTCAGCTTCTTTTTGGGCGCTGCGCAATAATTGCCGTAAATGCTGACGATCTGCGTGAGGATGTTCGTCCAATAGTTCAGTTAGGGCATCATTGCCCTCTTTTATCAACCGGTCACGCCAGCGTTCCAGAATATGGTGTTCACGTGTGGCATGGGCGCTTTTGTTATTAAAACGGGCAAAGCGTTCTTGTATGGGGGTGACATCAATTTTATGCAGTTGTCCGGCTATGTATTTTAACAAACGCTTTCTGGCACCGTTATGCGGCATTCCGCTCACTTGTACAACGGATTTATAGATAAGCTCCGGCAAATCCAGCGTTTTTAGTTGGCTGGGGGACAATTTGGACATTGCTTCGCCTAAATCAAATAAAGCGCCAATTTCTTTTTTTATTTGGGTTTTATTTGGCCGGATGGCATAGTATTCGACTTCTTCATCGTCATCATTGTCATGCTTTTGGTATGAGTATACATACTCATACTCAGCTTCGTCCTCGTCTTCGTGGTCATCATACTCTTCGTTCATGTTATCGAACCATTGCAATTAAAAATAAAACAAAAATCACCACTAATGCTAATGGTATAAAAAAGCCCATCCAATCAGGTTTTGCCTGTTTACTTCGT
>Ga0208264_1000488_pt1 | contig 12096 bp, 7 predicted proteins | sample LakWasMet31_HOW6_2_FD_183873 | JGI IMG/M metagenome (GOLD analysis project Ga0208264, IMG submission 183873) | Freshwater sediment methanotrophic microbial communities from Lake Washington under simulated oxygen tension - Sediment Metagenome... | ecosystem: Environmental > Aquatic > Freshwater >...
TCGGTAGAAAATTCGAGGCGATTATTTCTTTTGACTAACAATATGTTAGGATAAGTCCGTTCCCCACGCCCGTGGGGATGAACCAGTCCTCATGGATCACCACCAGGACACACAGACCCGTTCCCCACGCCCGTGGGGATGAACCGGACGGCCAGGACGGCGAGCATTACAAAATCACCCGTTCCCCACGCCCGTGGGGATGAACCAGTCTCGTACTCGCCGCGTTGAATTGTTAAAAACCGTTCCCCACGCCCGTGGGGATGAACCGGCGACGACGAGCGCCATATCGCCATTCTCGGCCCGTTCCCCACGCCCGTGGGGATGAACCGTTGTGCCAGGATACCGCGCTGATTTCAGAGGTCCGTTCCCCACGCCCGTGGGGATGAACCGCCAAACCTTTAGCCACACCCTCCGCGACCGCACCGTTCCCCACGCCCGTGGGGATGAACCGGGTTAAAAACCCGTCCAAAATAAATTTTCCTACCGTTCCCCACGCCCGTGGGGATGAACCGATATTGAGATTTTGAGCGCGCTGAGAGATAACCCGTTCCCCACGCCCGTGGGGATGAACCGGTCAATTGTGTTAACAGACTGGTCGAGTCGGACCGTTCCCCACGCCCGTGGGGATGAACCCTCGAAATAGGAACGACCGGCATGGGCTCCGTGCCGTTCCCCACGCCCGTGGGGATGAACCGAAAAGACAGATGGGAACGAGGCATTCAAACAACCGTTCCCCACGCCCGTGGGGATGAACCGGTTTGCTGCACGCCGTCGGTGTCGAGATATTTCCGTTCCCCACGCCCGTGGGGATGAACCGACCAATGACTGGCCGCTGTATGTGGATGAGACCCGTTCCCCACGCCCGTGGGGATGAACCGGTGTGCCGGCATACGGGCAAGCAGGCGCATACCCGTTCCCCACGCCCGTGGGGATGAACCGACGTTGGGTAGCGACTGCGATCGCGCGCAATGCCGTTCCCCACGCCCGTGGGGATGAACCGATTACGACCTATTCCCAACTTCTTGAAATGTCCGTTCCCCACGCCCGTGGGGATGAACCGGGAATGGCGCCGGTGAAAAACGTATCATCCGTGCCGTTCCCCACGCCCGTGGGGATGAACCGCCCGCTCATTCCGATAGAGGCGCCACCATCATCCGTTCCCCACGCCCGTGGGGATGAACCGTCGAGGTGCCATGCGAGCGCGCCCAGGCCACACCGTTCCCCACGCCCGTGGGGATGAACCGCAGGCGATCCTGGCTGGCAAGAAGCCGAGCGACCGTTCCCCACGCCCGTGGGGATGAACCGACCCAAGGGATGTCAATTTATCAGACATCTTACCGTTCCCCACGCCCGTGGGGATGAACCGCGACTCCAGGCTATCAGTTCCAATTGCAGCAACCGTTCCCCACGCCCGTGGGGATGAACCGCCTATTTCGTTAATATTTGTTATCGCAATAATCCGTTCCCCACGCCCGTGGGGATGAACCGGCATTGAAACGCGCAGAGGAAGAAGGCGTGACCCGTTCCCCACGCCCGTGGGGATGAACCGGCGCAATGGCGGTGCGAGATGAGCAGAGAACTCCGTTCCCCACGCCCGTGGGGATGAACCGCGAGCGCGGATCGGCAGCAATGGCGAGGGCGGCCGTTCCCCACGCCCGTGGGGATGAACCGGCTGCGCCGGCTACCGACGTGGGCATGTACAACCGTTCCCCACGCCCGTGGGGATGAACCGTTTACCGGTAGCAACGATATGATGCCGGACGGCCCGTTCCCCACGCCCGTGGGGATGAACCGTCAATGTGCGTTTTCCGGCTGCCCATCTACATCCGTTCCCCACGCCCGTGGGGATGAACCGTTTGAGACGCGCTACAGACAATATCGACACATCCGTTCCCCACGCCCGTGGGGATGAACCTGCCCCGAACACGGTCCGGCCCTGGCGGTCGGCCCGTTCCCCACGCCCGTGGGGATGAACCGGCCGAACCCGATCTCCAAGATTCCTTTGCCGACCGTTCCCCACGCCCGTGGGGATGAACCGTGGATTGGGACGCCTTCCCGCCTGGGTCAATCCCGTTCCCCACGCCCGTGGGGATGAACCGGTCTCTTAAAAATGCTGCTCTGCCTAGTACATCCGTTCCCCACGCCCGTGGGGATGAACCGGCTTACGACATGAGTAATAAAGAAATTCTGGTCCGTTCCCCACGCCCGTGGGGATGAACCGCACAAGGGCACTGCCTTTGAAATTGTCGTCAAGCCGTTCCCCACGCCCGTGGGGATGAACCGACTGGGGGCTGGCTACTGATGATTTGTCGCAACCGTTCCCCACGCCCGTGGGGATGAACCGATCACCGACCCGTTTAAACTGGCGTCGATGTTCCGTTCCCCACGCCCGTGGGGATGAACCGATTTACCGGCGTTTCAATTTGCTACCGATACACCGTTCCCCACGCCCGTGGGGATGAACCGCGGATCGCAGCCCAATGCAGCCAACTTATCAGCCGTTCCCCACGCCCGTGGGGATGAACCGCAACGGCATTCGCGCCGATATGATGCCGATCACCGTTCCCCACGCCCGTGGGGATGAACCGGCGCAACTGGAAGGCTTGCCGAGCGATATTTTCCGTTCCCCACGCCCGTGGGGATGAACCGACAGATAGCCGCGACTCGATACGCTGCTACCTCCGTTCCCCACGCCCGTGGGGATGAACCGTAAAGGCATCCCAGGTAAATGTATCCCAGTAGCCGTTCCCCACGCCCGTGGGGATGAACCGTTTTGTTGGGTGAGATATGCGGTCATGTTTGTCCGTTCCCCACGCCCGTGGGGATGAACCGCAGCTACGGCGGCAGTAGTAGCTAGAATCCAGCCGTTCCCCACGCCCGTGGGGATGAACCGTCATAGTCCTTGTCGGTCAGCGAGTACAGCGCCCGTTCCCCACGCCCGTGGGGATGAACCGTTGTTAGGATCAGCAGCAGTAGCACCGTAAGGCCCGTTCCCCACGCCCGTGGGGATGAACCGCGTGGAGGATGCCGTGGCAATGTCGATAAACGACCGTTCCCCACGCCCGTGGGGATGAACCGCTGATTAGCACGCATACATCATGCCCATTTGCCCGTTCCCCACGCCCGTGGGGATGAACCGCAAAGCGGATAGCCTGCGCCGCAACGGATGCGCCGTTCCCCACGCCCGTGGGGATGAACCGGATGCTCCTGTATGTTTTTCCTGCGGTTCACACCGTTCCCCACGCCCGTGGGGATGAACCGCACACATCAAGCGAATCTTCCCGGTTATGCTCGCCGTTCCCCACGCCCGTGGGGATGAACCGTCGTAGGGTAAGTAGCGGCGCAACCATAATGCCCGTTCCCCACGCCCGTGGGGATGAACCGGTCCGGCGGGAGTCGGAAAATTGATACCGCCTCCGTTCCCCACGCCCGTGGGGATGAACCGGGGATAGTGAATCAGCGCATTAAAGGTAATACCCGTTCCCCACGCCCGTGGGGATGAACCGTCATGACTGACGCCTGTATCGACCTGGGGATTCCGTTCCCCACGCCCGTGGGGATGAACCGCTCGGTTCACCGCCCGCTTTTTCGACCTGCGACCGTTCCCCACGCCCGTGGGGATGAACCGATCACGTCGAATCCTTTCAGCTTGCCTTTCTGCCGTTCCCCACGCCCGTGGGGATGAACCGTATCTTGAAACGCATCGGCATCGCGGCCATGACCGTTCCCCACGCCCGTGGGGATGAACCGCCGGTATGCTTTACCGGCGTCTCCTTCGCCGTCCGTTCCCCACGCCCGTGGGGATGAACCGGCCCATACGTCGAATCGACGCTGCGTAAAAAACCGTTCCCCACGCCCGTGGGGATGAACCGTTTGACAATGTAAAACCGAGAGGCTAGGCTATCCGTTCCCCACGCCCGTGGGGATGAACCGCGGGCGTTGCCTTGCTTGCTCAACCAGTCAACCCGTTCCCCACGCCCGTGGGGATGAACCGCATGACGGGCTATGCCGGTTCACGCGCGGGCAACCGTTCCCCACGCCCGTGGGGATGAACCGTTTTCAGTGTTGATGCCTCTCTCCTTGAGGCCCCGTTCCCCACGCCCGTGGGGATGAACCGCCAGTGCCGCTGCTGCTGCCAAAGCCGCTGCTCCGTTCCCCACGCCCGTGGGGATGAACCGATCGCCTTCAACGCCGAAGTCACGCAAAACATCCGTTCCCCACGCCCGTGGGGATGAACCGCATAATGCCTCACCGATACCGTGCCATTGGACCCGTTCCCCACGCCCGTGGGGATGAACCGACTGGAATTGAATGGACCGATGCGACTTGGAACCGTTCCCCACGCCCGTGGGGATGAACCGCGAGAGAGGAGGCGGCATTGCGCCGCACTGAACCGTTCCCCACGCCCGTGGGGATGAACCGAAATTCTGCGCGTTATTTTCTGGAATCCCGAGCCGTTCCCCACGCCCGTGGGGATGAACCGCAAAATTTGCCAAAATGAATGCTTCTATTTTCCCGTTCCCCACGCCCGTGGGGATGAACCGCGATGGAGCAGTGAAAATTGCATGGGAAAAAACCGTTCCCCACGCCCGTGGGGATGAACCGCCTGTATCGGTACGCCGTCGGTAATCCGAAAGCCGTTCCCCACGCCCGTGGGGATGAACCGGTTACCGACGTGCTGAATGCCGGCGTTATCTCCCGTTCCCCACGCCCGTGGGGATGAACCGTCGAGCGGGTTGACGCATTATCCTCTCTGCAACCGTTCCCCACGCCCGTGGGGATGAACCGCCTTAAATCTTAACCCGCAGAATTTACAACACCCGTTCCCCACGCCCGTGGGGATGAACCGATAACGCTCGCCGAAACGCACCTCCTGCCCTTCCGTTCCCCACGCCCGTGGGGATGAACCAGCCTCGAACCTTTCCCGATTTGGTCTGATGTGTCCGTTCCCCACGCCCGTGGGGATGAACCGATCATGAGCGCAACTGAAACGACGGTTAAAATCCGTTCCCCACGCCTGTGGGGATGAACCGCAGAGCTGGCCTGCGAACGCCTACCACTCAAACCGTTCCCCACGCCCGTGGGGATGAACCGCAAATATGCGTATTCCGAACGGCAAATCGAAAACCGTTCCCCACGCCCGTGGGGATGAACCGTTTTGCATGATGCCGGTCTTGGCGATGCGGATCCGTTCCCCACGTCCGTGGGGATGAACCGAATTCCCGACCGACATCGGCTTGACCGAGATACCGTTCCCCACGTCCGTGGGGATGAACCGAATTCCCGACCGACATCGGCTTGACCGAGATACCGTTCCCCACGCCCGTGGGGATGAACCGGACACGTTGACAAATGCGAAGGGAAAGGCGACCCGTTCCCCACGCCCGTGGGGATGAACCGCGTCGAGGGCTTGTTCAATGGCGTGGTCAGTGCCGTTCCCCACGCCCGTGGGGATGAACCGGCACAAGGCCCGAGCAAAAATCCCAGTAGATACCGTCTTGTCATCCATTATGCAAGCGCATAATGGATGACAAGACGGTATCTACACTTACGATTTCGCGTTAAACGGGATGCCGGTTTTTCTTGAAATATTCAGAAGATCGTCCACCACAGGCTTAATCAACGGAATCCCTTCTTGGCTTCGAATCGCTTCCGCTTCTCGCTCAGGATCGCCGGGGATCAGCGGCCCGCTCGTCCCGGGAGCCGGTTTAGTATTGCGGAAGACGTGAATCCAGTCATCGATTTGTTTCTTGAATTCATCCTTGTCGATGAAGCCGTCGATCTGCATGGCGCCGAAAAAATGGCCGATGCCTTTGCCGACGCTGCGCGCGGGAATTTCTTGCCTAATGGTGAAAGGGGGGGCAAAGGGACCCCAGTTGGCGCCGCTCAGGACGCCGCATAAGATATCGACCATCGAGGCGAGACAATAACCTTTGTGCCCGCCCATTTCTCTATCGAAGCCAAGCGGCAATTGCGCGCCGCCATTTATCATGTCCTGTGGGTGGGTGGTGTCGCGACCCTCTTTATCGATGATCCATCCCCTCGGAACTTCAGTTTTCTTTCGCAGCGCGATTTCGATTTTGCCAAAAGAGACGGCACTGGTGGCCATGTCGATGACAATCGGTGGCTCTTTATAGCCCGGAAAGGCGATGGCCATGGGATTTGTGCCCAGCATTCTTTCCGCTCCCCACAAGGGCGCGGCCAGCGCCGTGGAATTAGTCATCGCCCAGCCGATGAGATCTCTTTCGATGGCTTGCAAAGGATAGTAACCCGCGATTCCGAAGTGGTTCGAATTACAGACACCCACCCAACCGGAGCCGTAAGTCTCGGCTTTCTCCATGGCGATCTCATTCGCCTTGGGTCCCACGATAAGGCCCAACCCATTATCGCCGTCGACAGTTGCCACACTCGCTTTTTCCCGGACGATTTTGATGTTGGGCTTGGGGTTGATGCGGCCCAACTCCAGCATATCCACGTAAGTATGCAGCCTCGCCACGCCGTGAGAGTCGATGCCTCTCAAATCGGACCTAGCCAAAACATCCGCAGCTTGCCTCGCCTCCGCCTCGGGGACACCGAAGTGCATGAAAACCTTGACAGAGAAGTCTTTGAGGTAGTCAGTCGGGAAAAGGTATGAGTCTCTCTCGTCTGTCATGACTTTTTAATCCCGGTATAAAGCTGATTACGGAGACATGATAACGAATAATTTGCTTAAAACTCAAGAAACGGCAAAACTGAGCATGATTGATTATGTGGCCTTTTGCAACAGCCGCCGATCACATTCAACTTTAGGCTATCAATCCCCCGTTGAATTAGAACGGGATTTTTTTAGAAACGCTGTCTGAATAGGTGTCCGGTTTTTGTTGACCATTGCAATCCACTATTCCGATTTTAGTGATTTATACAACTCTAACGCCTTGTTCATCTCATCTGTAGCGCCTTTCATATCACCGTCTTTTACTTTAATTTGCGCTTCAATGAGGCTTTCGGTGGCCTTTTGGGTGATGCCCGGATCTCCCGTTACTTTCTCGGATTCCGCGCGCGCCGCTTTTAAATGTTCGCTGGGCGGCACGAAATCGTTATGCATGATTTCGACTTTAGCCTTTTCAATATGCATAATGGCTTGATTTGGGCTGTGAACTGAACTTTTGGCAGCCTCTTCCGCATTAGCAATAACGCTGATTGAGCCTAAAGAGAAAGCCAGTGATAATATTAACGCTGTGTTTTTGATAATACTCATAAAATAAAGCCTCTGCTGTAATTTCCGGATGCTTCCAGTAATAAATTATGGAAAAATAAACGCCTTTACATAACACACTAACAAATCAATCGTTAATGACTTTGAATTATTCAGCTTACAATTTATTTTTATGAAAATTACCATGCCTAAACCAAACACACAATACGTATAAATACCTAATATGTAAAAACATTAAGCGATATATAACACATCAATAATCAATAACTTATTGATTTGTACAACAAGACTTAGCGTGCGTGAAGTTTTAAACCTTTTCCTGAGTCTATCTGCTCAAATTCAGACGGTTACGCGTCATCGTCCCTGCATTTGCCGCAACGCTTCCATTTCCTCAAGCAAATCCAGCACCAGCGCGATGCCCGGAAGATTCACCCCCAGATCCTGCTGCAAGCGCATCGCAATCTGCAGCCGTTTCAGCGCTTTGGTGTCAAAGCGCCAGCGATGAATCGAATCCCCATCGGGCTCCAGGATGCCTTCCTCGACCATTTCGATCACCTGTTCCTGGCTGGTTTTGGCATACTCGCAAAGCTCCAGCAGCGTAAACTGGATCGTTTCATCCAGCACAATTCCTGTAATCACCCACAATTCTTTTTTCATCCGTCTATCCCCATGTCTTGGCGTGGATTCATCGGCATCAGTTCGGCCATTTTTTGATACAAGGCTTTTGCCTCCGCGCTGACTGCGGGCGGCGTGACGATTTTTAAGGTGATAAACTGATCGCCCGGCGTCGCGGCTGGCAGGCCGCGACCTTTTAAGCGCAACTGCGCGCCCGACTGCGAACCGGGCGGGATTTTGACTTCGACTCTCCCGCCCAGCGTCGGCACCGGCACCGTCGCGCCCAGGGCCGCCTCCCAGGGCGTTACCGGCAGTTCGATAGCAATATCTTTGCCCTTGGCATGAAACAACCGGTGTGGGTTGAACTCGACCTCGAGGTACAAATCGCCGCTCTGTCCGCCCTGCATCCCCGGCATGCCCTGACCGCTCAGGCGGATGCGCTGGCCGGCCTGAATTCCGCGCGGAATTTTGATGTTCAACGTTTTCCGGTTCGATACTATGCGCCCCTGCGCATCGACCTCCGGCATATTCAGCGCAATCAGCCGCACGCCGCCGTGATACGCGTCTTCCAGATCGATCAGGATGCGCGCGTGCTGGTCTTCGCCCCGGCCCTGAAAGCCGCGATGAAACACGCCCTCTTGTGAGGCAAAGCCGCCGCCGAACAAGGTCTCGAAAAAGTCGCTGAAACCGGTAGCACGCCCGCCGGCAAAACCCTTGCCGACATCGAACTCGCGCTGCCAGTCGGGCGGCGGCGTAAAGGGCTGGCCTTCCCGCCAGTTCTGCCCGATCCGGTCATAAGCCGCGCGTTTTTTCGGGTCTTTCAGCACCTCATAAGCCTCGCCGACTTCCTTGAATTTGGCTTCCGCGTCCCTCTCCTTGCTCACGTCGGGATGGTATTTGCGGGCCAGTTTGCGGTATGCTCTTTTGATCTCCTCCGGTGTCGCCTTGCGATCGACGCCCATGATCTTGTAGTAATCTTTATATTCCATCGGATCGGCACGGGGGTGGGAAATTCGAATTTGTCATGATACCCTAAACTGATAAAACTATATTGCAAACTGATTGTCTTTATCGCAGGATAGCACGCGTTAAATCGGTCTCGGGTAAAATAAACACAGCACCAAAACGCCGTATTCAGTGAATTTAATCATAATGCCCCATTGACTGAGTCATTCTCATGAAAATAACACCGCTCGATCCTTCCCAACTCTACAAGCCTTGTGATATTTCTGATTTGGCCTTCGCCTCGACCGATGAACTGGAGGACATTGACCTCGCGGTCGGCCAGGAACGCGCGATAGAATCGCTGAAGTTCGGTATCCGGATCGCCAAGAAAGGTTATAACGTATTTGCGATGGCCCCCTCCGGCACCGGTAAACTGACCTCGGTATTGCAGTTGGCCGAACACGAAGCCAGCCGGCAACCGATTCCGGCCGATTGGTGTTATGTGAATAATTTCAACCAGCCGTCCAAACCGAGAGCGATCAAGCTCGCTCCCGGACAAGGCCGAATCTTCCAGTCCGACATGGACAAGTTGGTCGACGAACTCAGCATCGCGATACCGGCCGCATTCGACGGCGATGAATACCGCTCCCGAGTCGGCGAGCTGGAAAGCAAGTCCCGCCAGCATGAAATCGACCAGCTCAGTCAATTGCGCGACCAAGCCGCCGAGGCGCATATCATCCTGACCGAAACGCCGACCGGTTATGCATTCGTGCCTTCCGACGACAAAGAGCAGGCGATCAGCCCGGAAGAATTCAATAAATTCGACAAGGACAAACAGCACCAGATTCAGGACACGATTTTCGAGTTTCAGGATCGCCTGCAAAACCTGCTGAAAAAATTTCCGCACTGGCGCAAGGAAACCAAGCGCAAACTGCAGGCGCTGAACCGCGAGGTCGCCGAACTCGCGGTCAATCATTCGATCGACGATCTGCTCGCCAAATATGCCAAGCAGGACGCAATCATGGGGTATCTGAAGGATATTAAAAAGGACATCATCGATCATATCCGCGATTTCGTGCCGCATTCCGAGAAAGTTATCTCGTTCATGGAGTTTCCGCAGGAACAGAATCCGTTCAAGCGCTATCAGGTCAATCTGATGATCGATCTGAGCCAAAAGAAGTCCGCGCCGGTCATTTTTGAACAAAATCCGAATTACAGCAATTTGGTCGGGCGGATCGATCATCAGGCCTTCATGGGTTCCCTGGTGACCGACTTTACGATGATCAAACCCGGCGCCTTGCACAAGGCCAACGGCGGATATTTGATTCTGGACACGCAAAAACTGCTGTTCCAGCCCTATGCCTGGGAAAGCCTGAAAAGAACCCTGCAAATGGGCGAAATAAGGATCGAATCGCTCGAACGCGCGCTGAGCCTGATTAGCACCTCGGCGCTCGAACCCGAGCCGATTCCGCTCGACGTCAAAGTGATCCTGATCGGCGAACCGCTGTTTTATTATTTATTGAGTGCCTACGATCCCGACTTTCATGATCTTTTCAAGATCGCGGCCGATTTCGACGATACGGTCTCCAGGGAAACCAAGACGCCCGACTATGTGCGTCTGTTGGCGACGCTCGCGCGCCGCGAAAAACTCAGGCCGCTCAGCCGCCATGCGGTCGCCCGGATTATCGAGCACAGCTCACGCATGACCGGCGATACGGAGAAACTGCTGACCCATTTGCGCAGCATCACCGACCTTTTGACCGAATCCGATTACTGGGCCAGCAGCAACGGCCATACCGAGATCACCAACAGCGACGTGCAGCAGGCGATCGACCACAAGACCAAGCGCCTCGACAAGATACGCGAAAAACTGTACGAAAACATCCTGCGCGGCATCCTGTTAGTCAATACCGAAGGCAGCGTCGTCGGCCAGATCAACGGCCTTTCGGTGCTGCAGATGGGCGATTTCATGTTCGGCCAGCCATCCAGGATCACCGCGACGACGCGCCTCGGCAGCGGCAAAATCGTCGACATCATGCGCGAAACCGAGCTCGGCGGCGCGCTGCATTCGAAAGGCGTGCTGATCCTGTCGAGCTTCATCGCCGCCAAATATGCCAGGAAAAGCCCGTTTTCGATGGCTGCCAGCCTGGTCTTCGAGCAAACCTACGGCGAAGTCGAAGGCGACAGCGCCTCGCTGGCCGAACTCTGCGCGGTTTTGTCCTCGCTGGCGCGGGTGCCGCTCAGGCAGGATCTCGCGATCACCGGTTCGGTCGATCAGCTCGGCCAGGTACAACCGATCGGCGGCGTGAATGAAAAAATCGAAGGCTTTTTCGACATTTGCGCGGCCAAGGGCCTGACCGGCGCGCAAGGCGTGATCATCCCGGCCAGCAACCTAAAACACCTGATGCTGCGTTGGGATGTGGTGCATGCGGCCCAGACCAAACAGTTTTCGATTTATGCGGTAGCGACCGTCGATCAGGCGCTGGAAATATTGACCGGCATCGAAGCCGGTGAAGCCGACGCCGAAGGCCGCTTTCCGCCCGCATCGTTCAATGCAAAGGTCGATGCGCAATTGCAGCAATTTACAACGATCAAAAAAGATTTCAGCAAATCACAAGCGGATGACATCTCAACAGGCGACCAATCCTCGGAGAAGTAAAGTGTCATGAAAGCAAGCGGATTCTTTCGGCCCGACTTGGCCAAAAAACTCGACGGCCTGGCCGAACTGGCCGGAGATTGCAGTTACACCTGGGCGCACGGCGCCGATGAAATCTGGTCCGAACTGGATGACGAGTTATGGAGGCTGACCCGCAATCCCTGGCTGGTATTGCAATCGGTGTCGCATGCGCACCTCGAAACACTCTCCGAGAACCCGGATTTTTGCCAAAAATTGCGCACGATCGTGTCCGCGCACCGGCTCGCCTTGTCTGAAAATCGTTGGTTCCAACACCATTACGAACAGCAAGCCGCGCTGAAGAAGATCGCTTATTTCAGCATGGAGTTCGGTCTTAGCGAAGCGTTGCCGATTTATTCCGGCGGCCTCGGCCTCCTGGCCGGCGATCATTTGAAAGCGGCCAGCGATTTGGGTTTGCCCTTGGTCGGTGTCGGCCTCTTGTATCAAAACGGCTATTTTCGCCAGGATTTCGACGCGGACGGCAATCAGATTGCGCTCTATCCGTCGAGCAATACCAGCGACCTGCCGGTCACGCCGGTGCGCGATGCGAACGGCGAATGGCTGCGCATCAAGCTGTTGACGCCCTACCAGCTGTGGGTCAGGGTCTGGCAGGCGCAAATCGGCCGGATCGAACTGTATTTGCTCGATACGAACGATCCGATCAATC
>Ga0208264_1000493_pt1 | contig 11996 bp, 9 predicted proteins | sample LakWasMet31_HOW6_2_FD_183873 | JGI IMG/M metagenome (GOLD analysis project Ga0208264, IMG submission 183873) | Freshwater sediment methanotrophic microbial communities from Lake Washington under simulated oxygen tension - Sediment Metagenome... | ecosystem: Environmental > Aquatic > Freshwater >...
CGCTGACCCTAGACCTAACGTCATAAAGATCATACTTGCGAATAGTTGCTTTGCTTTTTTCACGGAGCAGCCTCTCGTTAGTAGTTATAAACTTTTGTATGCGTTATATCGTAGTAATCGAGACGCAAAGCTGTTGCGCCACATTCCTTTTACTTAATAATTATCACAAATTAACTGGGTAATTTTAACCTATGGAGCTTCCCTTAGCTAGAAAAGTGTCGTAATAAATCCAATCAAATTAAATAGATCAACATCCTAAATCGTTACAAACAGCCAACAATGGCACCGGCAACTTCAGATTACTGTTAATTTATACCTTACTAATCCATCACTTACACATTTAATAGTCTAACAATCGTAAACAATCCATTAACTTAATTTAGTGGAGTTTATTTAAGAGCCCTGTATCAATTTTGCAACCACCAACATCCGGTCGGTCAATCAAATCCTGTTCAAAATCACGAAAAGTGGGTAGTTGAAAGGCAATGCGGTTCACTTTTCCGGCCGAAAACTCAAATTCCAGCGCAGCGCCTTTGGCTCGCGCACTGCCATCTTTAGTTGTAAACAACAGAATACCTACATTAACTGGCGCATTTGCTTGCGCTTGTGGATTAGGTCGAATACAGCTTAAATCCTGTATGGATAATCCCATAAATACATTTGTTAATTGTTGAGCATTTACCACAAGCCCTTGCCCTGGAATTGGCGGAACATCTACAACTGGCGCAGGAAGACTAGGACCTTCCACAATTGGAGCTGCAACCGGGTTTGCGTTAACCAATTTTTCCAAACCAAAATCACCTAAATGATCTTGCAGCAAAACAGATCCATCGCCATTTTTTTCGGTTGCCAGCAGAGGAAACAATTGTCTTTCCATTTCGACTCTATTGGTGTTTTTTAAAACTGCCAACAATTGCCGGCCTATTGATTTTAGTGGCAACAAGGTTTGCTCATTCTTTTGAATTGAGTCACTGACCAATTGCCAGTCGGCTGCCGTATTCACCTGCAAGCCCATTGCTTTCATCGCGGCAAAATCATCGGCATTTAAACATCCGGCAAAATCTTTAGTTTGGTAATCTGCCAAGGTTTTTGGATCAATGGTCTTTCTAGCGGGTGCTTGTAAGCTGATATTATAATTTCCCCAATCCTTTCCTTGCGCAAGAAAGTAATAAAGGAATGCGTTTCGGTCGAATTTATTAAAACCTAAATCCTTAAGTACTAATTTTAATTTTCGACAGTTTGTAACTACGTCCTGATAATCATTCCAATTCGGCTTTAAATTAGGCTTGGCCAAATTTTGAGCCTGCTCCAGCATCTGCAACAATTTGATTTCGCCTGTTGCAGATTTAATCGGCAAATTGCTAATCTCGTCCAGGGTCAGGTCGCGCGCGTCCGGCAATCCATCGGCGTTAGCTTTTAGCAATAAGGTGGTTTTAATCTGGGGATAAATTTTCAACTCACCTAATGGCTGTGTATCCGAGCTCAACAAATTAACACCGCCTTCCGCGACAGCATACACTTTAAAAGCCGTCTGATTTAGCGAGCCGGATTTTGCTGTGTAGCTAACAGTGGGTGGTAATGAGTGCGTTTCCGAACTATTTTTATTCGATGTCTTTTTAGCCGGCGCTGTAACAACTTGCTGCGCTTGATTATTTGAGACCCAGTGACTAGCCACCTGCCCCATAATGGCAACCCCCATACCAACACCAGTTAACGCCAGCACATTGCTTGCCGTTGACATGTCTTGAACCAATCCGGTCACATCCACATCACTATTCGCACTGGAGTAAAAGCTGTAATCAACCGAGGTCTCTTTTGCTAAATCTAATCTTATCCACGGTGTCAAAATCATTTTTTTGGCATCGAACTTAAAATTACATTTACCGGTACCAGATTGATATACAAACCCGGGCACATCATTACTAAACTTTATGATGTCGTTACGAATATTAAAAACCAGCGTGGATGACAACTCGTTTTTTTCATAACTCGGTGCGATGTTGTTGCAGCCACTTTTTAAAACATTGTCGCCTTTAAATTCAAACTCAGAATTTAATCGCACGTAATACTCATCACCATCAATACTGGAAAATCCTGGTAATGCTTGAAATTGTTTTGATTTGGTAGACTGAATTGACTGAGTGTCAGTTTCAGAAGATGGGTGATCTATCGCCAGTTGCCGTGTTGGCACGCATCCAACCATTAAAATACTGGCTATCAAACTAAGCTTTAAAGAAGAAATACAACGGATCGACATGCACTAACCTTGTAAACCGCAAGCTGAACGGTAAATTGAACAATAAACTAAAATAATAGTGCTTTCAACAAGGGTTTGTCATGCTTTATTTTAATTTACAAACTGCGTGAAGCCTTAATCAACTTAGCTTGCGTTATTGAAGAAACAAATTACGCATTGGAAATCCCACCTATTCCCAACTGACCTAATCAGTCTTCAGTGTTTCGTTAAAAGAGGCTTGCAGCAATCACAAGCCTCTTTCAAAAGGTTTTAGCTATTTAGCGCACTTGCGTAAGCCATGTCAAACGTAGGAATGTGGCTATCCAACCAGCCTTTAACCATTTGTCCAACTTCATCCGTGACATCGGCCTCACCCGCATGAAATTTGGTTTGCAAGCCTGCACAAATACCAACCAGGGCATCATGCTCAGCTTTGTGTTGTGGATATGCGGCAAAATTTTTCGCCTGCATTTCTTTTTCTTCATGGGCAAAGTGCCCAACAACGTAAGAAATCAAGTCATCCAATTGTGCGCCGATCTCGGAACGGGCAGCACCGCCAGTGGCTAAGTCATAAAGCTTGTTTAATTTACCAAATAATATTTGGTGTTCTTCGTCTGCAAATGGAACGTTGGTGCCGTATTGTCCAGCTGTCCAAGTAATTAATGCCATAACGCTTCTCCTGATTTTTTTGTATTGTTATAATTAAACCGCATAAATATTATGGTTTACAAAACAATCTAAATCAACACTTTTTGTATGGCTATTTTTATTTGTATAACTTTATCCTAGTCTATTGTTTTATAAATGAAATATAAAACCGAAGCAGGTATTTAGAAATTAGCAGCCTTTATTATTTAGCACTTTAAGGCACATAAGACCTGCAGACTTAATAACGCTTCAACAAACGTTTAACTTTAGGTCGACTGACTTATTTGCTAACAAGCTCATTAAAGCACCACAATCTTGAGTGACTGACCCCAGCTTACTTATACCCAGCTTATGCCTATTCCAAACAAGAACAGTCGATACCAAAAAATGTTATGTTAATTTACTGTTAACTAAAATTTATGCTGGCTGACTTAAGTTTTTCGCAAATTGCTGTTATAGTCTTTTCCAAGCTTCCAACTAACTGTTTTAGCAAATTTTTATTGGATTTTTTGTATTACAAACCATTCCGAAATTGAATTGTGTTATCCAAAAAATTGCAATCTCTGCGCATCATAATCCTTACTGCAACACTTGTTGCAATGGCTCTGTTTTATTCATTTTACTGGTCTCAAGCCTCAGAAGATGGCGAGTTAATGCTACCAGGCTTACACCATGCCGCTTCAGTTCAAGCCGATAAACTGGGCATACCGTCTATCATTGCTCTTGATCGAAATGATGCTTACCAAGTGCTAGGCTATTTGCATGCCCGAGATCGTTTGTTTCAAATGGAACTAATCCGCCGCAAAAGCGCTGGCAGATTGGCAGAAATCTTTGGTGCCAAGGCAGTTGATTTGGATAAAAGTCAACGCGATTACCAGTTTGAACAGGCCGCCAAAAACATAGTTTTGGCACTGCCATCCAATCAGAAACAGGTGTTAGATGCTTATGTGTCCGGCGTTAACGCCTACATTAATCAAGCGCGCACATTACCGTTTGAATTTTTTGTACTAAATTTCCGGCCAGAACCGTGGCGCGCTGAAGACAGCTTATTGGTTGCGCTGAGCATGTTTCAAATCCTGAATGGCCAAGAGCAGGATGAACGCATGGTCACTGTTATGGAAAATGCCTTACCCAAAGAATTGGTGGAGTTTTTAACACCGGATACCGATGCTTATGCCACTGTATTATTAGGTGGACCGGATTCGCATCGTCCGGCACAAGCCATTCCAGTCAGCGCCTTGGCAAGTATTCACACACAGCCAACCCAATTAAGCCAAGCGGGTGTTGATGCTGACAGCAGTATCGCCGGTTCAAATAATTGGGTCGTGGCTGGCAAAAAGACTGCAGATGGCCGCGCCATGATCGCTAATGATATGCACTTAAGCTTAAATGCACCGAATATTTGGTATCGTGCAGAGTTACGTTACGCACAAAGCTATCTGAACGGCGTTACCTTGCCCGGCTTACCGCTAATGATTGTAGGCGGCAACCAGAACGTAGCGTGGGGATTTACCAATGTCACCGCTGATTTACTGGATTTGATTAGGCTTGAAGTTAACCCCGCCAACCCACAAGAATATTTAACGCCGCAAGGTTGGCGCAGCTTTGGCGTGCAGCCATCGGTGATTAAAGTAAAAGACGGCGCAGATATACCCGTAGAATTACGATCAACCATTTGGGGGCCGGTTTCTTCAAAACCGTTATTGGGAAACCCTGTGGCCATTAAATGGACTGCCCTGGAAACAGCGGCTGTCGATCTGGGCTTGCTAGACATGGACAAAGCCACATCAACTAATGAAGCCATGACCGTCATCAATCAGGCCGGTGGACCTGCTCAAAATGTTGTGTTTGCCGATCGTGCCGGTCATATTGGATGGACTTACATGGGTCGATTTCCGATACGAAAAGGCTTTAACGGGTTGGCTAGCCGATCCTGGGCTGATTCAGCAATAGCTTGGAATGGTTTTATTAGCCCCGAGCAACTACCGCGTTTAATTGATCCTGATGCAGGATTTATCGTTACTGCCAATAACCGTACCTTGGGGCGAAACTATCCCTATGTGATTGCACATAATTGGGCGCTAGGCTATCGCGCCCATCGCATCACCGAATTGCTTCAAGCTGGCAATGGCTTGACTGAACATGACATGCTACAAATGCAACTCGATACGCGCAGTGAATTTTATGACTATTATCAACAACTGGCTTTACAAGCCCTGAATTCAGCTGACTCCAATCAGGAGCTAAAGCAAATCTTGCAATCATGGAATGGCTATATGACGACCGACAGCAAGGCCGCCGCACTGCTAACCGAATTTAGAAAAAAATTAGCGGAAGGTGTATTCGCTAAAGTCGTTGCTCGCTGTAAAGAAATCGATCCAAATTTTCGTTACGCCTGGCGGGAAATGGAAACACCTCTGCGCCAGTTGTTAACGCAACGCCCCAAAGGTCTGCTTGCCGAGCAATATAACGACAACTGGCCGGCCTTTATTTCGGCAACCTTGCAATCGGCAGCAGCCGATTTGCACAAGCAATATCCAGAAATAGCTCAAAACCAGCTAACCTGGGGAGCGGTTAACATAATCAAGCAGCAGCACCCGTTCAGTAAGAGCTTGCCATATGTTAGCGCACTATTAGATCTAGGTAATTTTGAAAGCTCAGGTTGCGCCAGTGTTTGTGTTAAGGTGATGTCAAATGAGCATGGGGCAAGCGAACGCTTGGTTTTAGCGCCTTCCCATCCAGAAAACGGCATATTGGAAATGCCTGGCGGTCAATCTGGACAAGCTTTTTCACGGCATTACCAAGATCAACAGAAATTCTGGCAAGATGGTCAAAGGGCACCTTATATGCCAGGGCCGCTTTTGCATACGCTAAATTTTCAGCCGTCAGCACACTAAGCCACGAAATCCAACTGGCTTGTCATGATGTTCAAAAAAATATCGGACTAAGCGCCTTTCAATAAGTCGGGCTGTAAAATAGATTCGTCATTTCGGCAGGGATTGTCGGAGCCGAAGACCACGCAAGTGAATCCAGGCGACATGGATGAAACAAACGTCCAGCTGATATTTTTCTAACCACTTAACAACGTATTGTTGAAATTCAAATTGACTCATGCCTTACGCAGTAACAACAAATCATCCTGACTATTTTTCAATCATTTAAAATAGCCTAACTTCTAATCTTGATTTCTGCATTTATTAACCAATCAACATGTTCCATATTGCACTTTTTGAACCCCGCATGCCCCCAAATACTGGGAACATTATTCGTCTGGTAGCCAATAATGGCTTTAACCTGCACTTGATTGAACCACTAGGCTTTGATTTGGAGGAAAAAAATCTTCGCAGAGCGGGACTGGATTACCATGACTTGGCCAATGTCTCAAGATACGCCAATTACCAGGAATTTAAAATACAGATGGGGGACCGGAAAATTTATGCCATTACGACCAAAGGTCAGCAGGCTTATGATAAAAACAACTATCAATCAGACGATGTGTTTTTATTTGGCTCAGAAACGGCAGGATTACCGCCCGATGTAATGAATAGCATTCCGCCTGAACATCGCATAAGAATCCCGATGATGCCTAATAATAGAAGCCTGAATTTATCGAATGCCGTGGCAATTATCAGTTATGAAGCCTGGCGACAACAGGGTTTTATTGGCGGAAGTTGACTGTATGTCCTGTCTGAAGAATTTTGATGCTTATCGGATAGTATTGCAGATCTGTATGCGGGCAAAAGTATCGCTTACTTTAACAATAACTCAGTTTAGTTAATCGCTAAACCGAGTCAGCCGTTCTTTGGGATTAAGATAATGTTAGCTCTCGCTTTTGCTCGCGTGATAACAAGTTTTGCACCGCGATCAATGGATCAAGATTTTCGTATAAAACCTTGTAAGTTTGTTCGGTAATCGGCATCTCGATGGCATATTTTTGCGCTAGCAGATAGGTTTCTTTCGCGGCCGAAATGCCTTCAATTTCCTGAGCGATGATTTGACTGGCTTTTGATCTATCCTGACCTTGACCTAAAGCTAAACCAAAGCGCCGGTTTCTTGATTGATTATCGGTGCAAGTTAATATCAAATCCCCCAAGCCGGCCAGCCCCATAAATGTTTCCTGTTTACCGCCCAGCCGAATACCTAACTGAATAATTTCATTCAGGCCACGGGTAATTAACGCCGCCCGCGTGTTTGCGCCAAAACCAAGCCCATCGGCAATACCGGCAGCAATTGCTAGTACGTTTTTAACAGCCCCACCAACTTCAACCCCGATTAAATCAGAACTGGTGTAAGTACGAAAATTTCCGCCGTGTAAAATTCTGGCCAACTGGTCTGCAAAGTCGATATTTTTTGACGCGATAGTGATTGCCGTGGGCAAATTCATCGCCACCTCTCTGGCAAAAGTGGGTCCAGAAAGAATTGCAGCGGGAGTTTGCGGGCTAAAAATATCGGCAAGTACTTCATGTAACAAAGCGCCATCTTCCGGATTAAAGCCTTTTGTTGCCCAGGCAAGTTGAATATCCGCGGGTGATATTGGCTTCAGCTTTAGCAACGTTTGCTTAAAAGCATGGCTAGGCACAGCAATCAAAACCAGGTTACTGAATGCGGTAACTTCAGCTAAATCACTGGTGATTTCTATATTTTCTGGAAATGGTATATCAGGAAGATAACGCTTGTTTTGCCTGTCATTTTGCAGGGCCAGCTGATGATTTGGATCAAATGTCCATAACTTGGTTTGGCAACCATTTCTGGCGGCCAAAATAGCAAGCGCAGTCCCCCAGGAGCCTGCGCCAATAATACCTATTTTTTGTTGCATCAATTAATTGATAGTTTCTGTTCCAGCTGGCGCTTGTTCTTGCAACTGTTGCAAATGTTGGCCGTATAAGGCGTCAAAGTTAACTGGCGCAAGCAGCAATTGTGGAAAACCACCTTTAGTCACCAAGTCAGAAATAACTTCTCTGGCGTAAGGGAAAAGAATATTTGGGCAAAAACTACCCAACATTGGACCAAGCTCCTGGTCTGTAAACCCACCCAAGGCAAAGATACCCGCCTGAATAACTTCAACCAAATAAGCAGTGCTTTCTGCGCTTTTTACGGTGATAGTCACAGTTAAAGCGACTTCGTAAAGTGAACTTTCTAAGGCTGTGGCGTTTGTACTTAAATTAAAATCAACCGCTGGCTCCCATTTTTCAGTAAACACTTTTGGGGAGTTTGGCGTTTCAAAAGACATATCTTTTGTGTAAATTTTTTGGATAGAAAATTGTTTTTCTACAGCATTTGTATCTTCTGACATAATTTTTTTGAATGTAGTTTGAGGGTAGGTTGTTAAAATCTTAAGATAGCACTAATCTGATTATTTTTTTTGTTTGCCAGATGTTTTTACAGGAAGCTTATATTCATCTTCCCAAGCCTGCATGCCGCCAGTTATGACATTCACTTGTGTAAAGCCTGCCTTAGTCAAAATTTTTCCAGCAGAAAGTGACCGCGTTCCAGTTTGACAAACGATAAAAATTGGCAATGCTTTGCGGGCTTCATATTTGGATAATTGCTCTGGAAGCTTATTTAATGGCGTGTTAACTGCATTTTCGATGTGGCGTGCGGTAAACTCATCGGGCTCGCGCACATCAAGAATTAACACATCGGCTTCATTCATTTTTGCTACTGCAAGCATTGGCGAAATCAGGCTAAACTTTTTAAACGCACTATCAATCAGCTCCTGGATTAATAAAAAAGTAACGACTGCAAATGCTAAGGACAATACGTAATGATTTAAGATAAATTCTATGTAACGATCCATGGGTTATTCTTATTATGTTAATGGGTAATGGTTTTAATGATTTGCGCAAAAAACATCTCTCATCATCTGGATGAGGTGTAAAATGCGTTCATCATCAATATAGTAATACACACGATTTGCTTCTTTTTTACATTCCAAAATATTTTTTTCTCTTAAAATAGCTAAATGTTGAGAAATATTACTTTGGCTGGTACCAACTTGTTCAACAATTTCTTGAACGCTGATCATTTCACTACCCAGCACACACAATATCTTCAACCGCAACGGATGGGACATTGCCTTTAAGCAACGGGCAGCTCTGCTAACTTCAGCATCGTCAAAAAATATATGTTTGTGAGTTTCCATTTAAAGAGGTCAAATCCTCGGCTTGATGTATCGGATTGAAATATTAACGAACCGGCACATAATTATTTATACACAACTGGTGCTCGTGTAATAATATATCGATAAGTTGCTTATTATGTAGCAAAAAACCAGTTAATCGCCAGAATGATACATTATTTTTAATCATTTTGGGTAATTGAAGAATAAAATAGTCATTTTAGCTTTTAGAGGAAATTTAAACTATGTCAAATCGGCCAAAGCCTTTGGTGTTGCTAATCCTAGACGGATTCGGTTACTCACTGGAAAAAGAAAACAATGCAATTGCTATGGCTAACACCCCTTGCTGGGACAGTCTGCAACAAGACTACCCTATGACATTGCTAAATTGCTCAGGTAGTGTCGTAGGTTTACCTGATGGTCAAATGGGCAACTCTGAGGTGGGGCATATTCATATTGGTACAGGCCGTTATGTACCGCAGGACTTCTCAAAAGTTAATGATGCTATAAAAGACGGCAGCTTCTTCAGCAATCCAGTGCTTTGCCGCGCCGTGGATACCGCAAAAGCTAACGATAAAGCCTTGCACATCATGGGCTTGCTTTCTGCTGGCGGCGTACACAGCCATGAAGAGCAGATTGTGGCTATGATTGAGCTGGCTGCTGCGCGTGGCTTAAAAAAGATCTACGTGCATGCGTTTCTGGATGGCAGAGATGTGCCGCCTAAAAGCGCCACCTCATCTATCGAATTGTTGGAAGCAAAATTTGCCGCGCTGGGTGTAGGTAAAATTGTTACTGTAACTGGTCGCTTTTACGCTATGGATAGAGACAAACGCTGGGACAGAGTAAAAAGCGCTTATGATTTGATTGTTAAAGGCGAATCCGCAAATCAAGCCACTTCCGCTTTATCCGCGTTAAACGCCGCTTACGATAGAGGCGAAACGGATGAATTTGTAATGCCTACAGCCATTGTTGAAGCTGGACAAAACGTAGTCAAGCTAGATTCCAATGATTCTGTTGTATTCATGAATTTCAGAGCAGACCGTGCCCGTGAAATCTCACAAGCAATTACACTACCGTCATTTGATGGTTTTGACAGAGGCCATGCACCACATGCCGGTTATTTCTGCACCTTAACGGAATACCATCAAGATTTCGGCTACGACATCGCTTTTCCGTCCGTCGACATTAAAAACAGCTTGGGCGAATATTTATCAGCACAAGGCCTAACCCAACTGCGCTTGGCCGAAACGGAAAAATACGCGCATGTCACTTTTTTCTTTAATGGCGGCGTCGACACGTCTTTTCCTGGTGAAGATAGAATATTGGTTCCATCTCCCCAAGTACGCACTTATGATATGCAACCAGAAATGAGCGCACCCGAGGTGACTGATCATCTGGTTGAAGCCATTGTTGGCGGCAAATATGATGTCATTATTTGTAACTATGCAAACTGTGACATGGTCGGCCATACTGGAATTATTGACGCGGCCATTGTGGCCGTAGAAACCATAGACGCTTCTTTGCAACGCATTGTGGCCGCTTTAAATTCAGTCAACGGTCAAATGCTGATTACTGCTGATCACGGCAATATTGAGCAAATGGTTGACGATAACGGTGAGCCACAAACCGCACACAGCATTAACCCAGTCCCACTGGTGCATGTTGGTGGAGTTAATAAGTTAAAAGCTGACGGTAATCTGTCCGATTTAGCACCAACCATGCTGGCGATTTTAGGTTTGGAGCAACCGAAGGAAATGAACGGCAAAAATCTGATTATTGCCAATTAATGCGTGAATGAGAAAACGACTGCTTGCCTGTGTACTTTTTAGTGTTACCCAAACTTGCTATGCCAATTTTTTTGGGCAAACTGAAGAGCTAGATAAGGTACAGTCAAACATAAAATCAGTTCAGGACAATCTACACCAGATTCAAGTGCAAAAAAATTCAATATCAGCCCAGGTGGCTGATATTGAAAAGCAGTATGGAGCAATTGCAGCCACGCTGCATCAGCTTGAAGGACAAATCAAAAAAAAGGATAAAACTCTTGACCACTTAAGGCAAGAAATGCAGAAACATCAAGATGAGCTTTCTCTGCAACAACAGGAAATGTCTGCCCAAATTAAAGCCGCTTACGCGACAGGCAAACGGGAAAAACTGAAGCTCTTGCTTAACCAAGAGGACTCTGCAAGATCGAGTAGAATTATTGCTTATTACAATTATTTAAATGCGGCCAGGATAGCAAAAGTTAAGGCTATTCAAAACACACTGGCGGAATTGGATAACTTAGAAAGCCAAGAACATCAGCAAGCGGAACTTTTAGCTCATGATCTGCAACAAAAGAAGACTGAACAAGCAAATTTAGATAGTGTTAGGAAACAGCGTAACGAATTACTGCTACAATTAACCAACGATTACACGTCTAACGAACAACAATTAGGCCGCTTACGGGAAGGAGAAAGCAAACTTAAAAGCCTAATGGCTTCTTTGCAATCTCAAGAAGCGGCTAATACTAGCCTAGATCAAACTGAGCAACCGGCCAACGACCAGAAGCCAGAGGAAAATGTAAACGGTGACGCTGGAGAAACTGAAGGGAATTTCCAGTCCACAAACGATTTTGCCACCCTAAAAGGTAAATTGCCGTGGCCAACAAAAGGCCACTCCATCGCAAAATTTGGCAGTAATGAAGACAGCGCAGTTTCTGACGGGGTTCTGATCGATGCCCATGAAGGCACGGAAATACGTGCAGTAACCAGCGGCAAAGTTGCTTATTCTGATTGGTTGCGAGGCTATGGATTGTTAATGATCATCAATCATGGCAATGGCTATATGACGCTTTACGCATTTAATCAGAGTTTGTATAAAAAAGTAGGTGAGACGATCAAAGCGGGTGAAGTAATTGCTTCAGTTGGTCAAAGCGGTGGTCGAAGCCAATCAGGACTGTATTTTGGGATACGCAAAAACGGCCATCCCGTCAGTCCGCTTGAATGGTGTAAA
>Ga0208264_1000496_pt1 | contig 11947 bp, 13 predicted proteins | sample LakWasMet31_HOW6_2_FD_183873 | JGI IMG/M metagenome (GOLD analysis project Ga0208264, IMG submission 183873) | Freshwater sediment methanotrophic microbial communities from Lake Washington under simulated oxygen tension - Sediment Metagenome... | ecosystem: Environmental > Aquatic > Freshwater >...
GTCTTTGTTGGGTGTAGTTGCCCAGCGCCTGGTGCGCATCGTGTGCGATCACTGTAAATCATCTTATGTGCCCACGCCGAATGAACAGCTTTGGTTAAAGCAAGAACTTAGCAATCAGGCGCTCGGCAATCAGACACAGGAGCAGTCCTTTGTGCATGGTAAAGGGTGTAGTCATTGTAATCAAACTGGCTATCAAGGGCGCGTGGGCGTGTATGAGTTGCTAGAGATGACCAATGAATTGGTGGAAGCCGCCAATCATCAGGATACCAACACGTTTATTCAGCAAGCGCGTGCACGCATGCAGGGGCAAACCTTACGTAGCCAGTCTATCCAGCTTGCATTGGATCAGCGTACTACCGTGGCTGAAATCATGCGTATTAATAATCAATTGGATGCCTAAACTAAATGCCAGCATACGCATATAAAGGACGGGATGCCAACGGCGCGCAAGTGAACGGCGTCATGGAGGCAACGGATACCAATTCGATGGTGAACCTGCTGCTGACCAGCAATATCACGCCGATTGATATTGTGGCCACCAACAATAAAACTGCCGCTCCAAAAACTGCAAAGCAGGGCTTGTTTCAAGAGAAAATTACTTCGCTAGACATCATGTTATTTAGCCGGCAAATGTACACCTTGTTGAAAGCTGGCATTCCCATTATGCAGGCCTTAGGTGGTTTGCAGGCCTCTACCAAAAACGCGCGTATGGCCGCTGTGGTGGGGGATTTAAGACAGAGTTTAGACGGTGGGCGCGAGTTGTCCGCAGCCATGACAGAACACCCAACCGTATTCAGCGGTTTTTACGTCAGCATGGTGCGTGTGGGGGAAACCACAGGCTTGCTGGACAATATTTTCTTACGGTTATTCAACCACTTAGAGTTTGAGCGCTTTATGCACGGCCAAATCAAAGCGGCGCTACGCTACCCCAGTTTTGTGGTGATGGCGATGGCCGTGGCGATTGTGGTGATTAATATTGTTGTCATTCCGGCATTTGCCAAAGTGTTTGACAGCATGCATGCCGAGCTACCCTTACTGACACGCATGTTGCTAGGATTTTCTAATTTCATGTTGGCCTATTGGCCCATATTGATTGCAGCTAGCGTGGGCATCGCATTTCTATTCAAGCGCTATATCAGTACCACAACAGGTCGCTTTAAGTGGGACACCTTCAAACTCAATATCCCGATTGCTGGAAAAATTGTACAAAAAGGCACCATGGCACGCTTTGCCAGAAGCTTTGCGCTGGCCAGCAAAAGTGGGGTGCCCATTACCAACGCGCTAAAGTTAGTGGCGCAAACGGTCGATAACGAATATATCGCCAGCAAAGTGGACGGCATGCGCGCGGGTATTGAGCGCGGCGAGAGCATTTTGCGTACTGCGAATAATGCCGGGGTATTTAACCCCTTGGTGTTGCAGATGATTGCCGTGGGCGAGGAATCTGGTGCATTGGATGATCTGATGCAAGAAATTGCTGATATGTATCAACGCGATATGGAATACGAGATTAAAACATTAGGCGCACAGATTGAGCCGATTTTGATCGTGTTCCTCGGCGTGATGGTACTGATACTGGCCTTGGGTATTTTCTTGCCGGTATGGGATTTAGGCAAAGTAGCCTTGCATAAATAGTATGCGGTTACCGAGTTATTTAATGCGTGATTCCTTGGTGGGTGTAGCACGCGGGGTGTATGTCGCCGCCGGTGTGTTGATGTGCATCGTGATGGGCTATCTGCTGGTGTATATCGCATCACTCAATGCGGATATAGCACAGGCCAATACACAGGCAGATTTAGAGCGGCAGTGCGCGCATGCGCTAGAAGCATGGGTACACCGACAGGTAGCACCGGGAGAGTTGATCCAGCCTGAGGCATTGGATGCAGTAAAGGATAAAGCTTGCAGAACGAAGTTAGTGCTGTAGGCAGCGTTTGATGATGGCTTTTGATGACTAAGACTTTTGATTATTAAGTGGAGTAGGTGAAATGAAAAAACTGAGTGGCTTTACCCTGATTGAATTGATTGTGGTGATTGTGATTTTGGCGACGTTGGCAGCGCTAGCACTACCTAGATTTACCAGCCTGCAGCGCGATGCCCGCATTGCCAAACTGAATGCGGCACGCGGCGCTGTGGCCACAGCCTCTGCTTTGACGCATGCCACGGTCATTGCCAAGAACAATATTGATGACCCTGCTGCCTGCCCTGCGGGTGGCGGTACGGCCAATAACTTGAATGGCGCAGCGGGCACGCTGTGCACGGAAGCAGGCATTGTGCGCATGGTGTTCGGTTATCCGGATGTCACCGCCATTGGCACTGCTGGCTTACTTTCAGCCGCAGGTTTATCGGCCAGTTTTAACCCAAGCTTGGCTGAGTTGAATGCAGATGGTTACAACTATACCGAGACTGGTACAGCGGCTACCTTTCAGATTCAAGGTGCGACCACGCCAGCCAGTTGCCAGTTCACTTACACAGAGCCAGCTGCCGCCAATGCCGCGCCTGTGATTAGTGCGATTACGACGACAGGTTGCTAAGAATATCAATGTAGTGGATATGAGATGTTTAATGAAGTGTCATTTTTAAGGAGCAATATCATGAATAAGCAGTCAGGTTTTACGTTAGTGGAGTTAATTGTGGTGATTGTTGTATTGGGCATTTTGGCAGCGACTGCGTTGCCTAAATTTGTGAATGTGAGTAAAGAGGCTAGAGTCGCTTCAGTCAATGGTATCGCTGGCGCTCTCAGGTCATCGGTGGCTTTGGTGCAAGCTAAATATTATGCCTCTGGTGCTACTACTAGCCCAGTGACTATGGCTGACGGTGTAACCACTGTAGCCGTTGGAACTACCCCTACCACTGCAGGTATTCCAACAGGTGCATCAGCTGGTATTGGAAATGCATTGCAGTCTTTGGATGGATTTAGTCCTGATTACACTACAGCTACTGCAGTGACATTTAGTCCATCCAATGGTGGCGGCTCTGGATGTCAGGCTACTTATAACGGTAGTACTGGCTTAGTAACAGTGTCGACTGGTAATTGCTAGTTGTCACTTAGGTGAGAGCTTATGCACAAGTGCCACTATCAACATGGGTTTACCCTTGTTGAACTGATTGCTGTTATCACTATTGTCGGGATAGTGTCGGCGGTGGCTGGGCCAAAGTTTATCGGCAGCGCCACCTTTGAAACGCGTGGTGCGCAGGGTACATTGCTCGCGGCCTTGCGTTACGCCCAAAAAACGGCGGTGGCGCAGCGGCGATATGTATACCTTAACTTGAATACCACTACGCGTACATTATGTTTGGGGTATACCAGTAATTGCAGTAGCGCAGTCATTGATCGATCCACGCAAGTGGCGTATACCAAAGTGCTGCCGAGCACAGTTGCGCTCAGCACAACACAGGCGGCGTTGGCGTTTGATGGCTTAGGTCGACCTGTACCCAACGCGAGTGCAAGTTATAGCCTGCAAAATGCCACTGACTTGAGCGAGGCGCCGCGCAACATCGTGGTGGAAGCAGAGACCGGTTATGTCCGCTAATCTGCTCAAGTCAACAAGTCGTCAGTCTGGTGTCACGCTGATTGAGCTGATTGTATTTATTGTGATTGTCGGTGCCGCTTTGGCTGGCGTACTCAAAGTATTGCAAGTCACCAATCGCGATAGCGTAGACCCGTTGGTGCGTAAGCAAGCCTTATCCATTGCAGAATCTTTGCTGCTAGAAATTACCCAGCAACCGTTTACGTTGTGCGATCCGGATGATGCCAATGCTGCATCAGCGACTACGGTGGCGGATTGTACCAATTCGCAAGACAAAGGCGGTGGTGCATTGACCTCACCCACGCCTGCGGCAGAGAGCCGTTACAGTAGTGCAGACCCTTTTGATAATGTGGCCGATTATGGCGGTTTTGTCATGCCCGGCGGCGGTTGCGCGGGCATCTGCATACCGGGGGATAACACACCATTGGCAGGCCTCACTGGCTATGCGGCCAGTGTCAATATCGCACGCGCTGGCGGGGTAGCACCCTTTGCTGGTCTAGCTGCAGATGCTGTCCTTAAAATTACTGTCAATGTCACCGGCCCAGCCAATACGTTAGTGGCGCTAGTGGCTTACCGATTACGTTATGCGCCGACCATCTAAACCATACTTTGCTGCTGTAGCCAAAGGATTCACCATTGTCGAGATGATCGTGGTGATTACGGTAGTGGGCATTTTGGCGGCTGGTGCGGCCACGTTTATTCGTAACCCTACGCAAGCTTATTTTGATGTGGAAAATTACGCCAATCTGACCGACCGTGCAGATACGGCATTGCGCCGTATGTCACGCGAGATGCGCAATGCCTTGCCCAACAGCGTGCGCGCTACTACCAATGGCGCCGATAGTTTTATAGAGTTTATTCCGGTCACGGCTGCTGGGCGTTACCGCGCAGAGGTTGGTACGAGTGCCAGCGATAATCCGCTGGATTTTAGTTTAAGCGCCGATAGCTTTGATGTATTGGGCACGCCGTTGCTGATTGCCGGTGGGCAGCAGTTGGTGATTTATAACTTAGGCGTGACGGGTGTAGATGCTTACGAAGGCACTAACCGACGCGCACTGACCACTGCGGGCACACTTAGCACGCTCAGTTTCAGTGGGAATGCTTTTCCTCAGCCATCTCCTTCCAGCCGTTTTTATGTGGTGGCCACTGCCACTACGTTTGCTTGCGATATGACCAATCGTCGACTGATGATGTATAGCGGATACGCCATTCAAAGCGCGCAACCCGCAAGTATTGGCGCACTGAATGCATTGACAACCGGTCGTCAAATTGCGGCCAATGTGGCCAGTTGTCAGATGCGCTATATTCCCGGGGCGCTACAACGCAGCGGTATTGTGGTGATTTATTTAGGTCTGTCACAAGATACGGCCAGAGTGAATTTGATGCATCAAGTCAATGTGGTGAACTCGCCATGAAAAACATCAAGCCTGATTTAAGCACACCTATTGTTGTTGCACCTTGCCGTGCAAGATGTACTGTCTTCGGTGCGCCGTCCCGCCTGCGCCTCAATCAGACTAGGCGGACAGCAAAATACGCACAGGGCTTTCTATTACCCGCTGCCATTTTCTTGGTGGTCATATTGGCTGCCTTGGGTGCGTATGCAGTCAATATCAGCACTTTGCAACAGGCGGGTTCCGCACAAGATGTACAGGGTGCGCGCGCTTATCAAATGGCAAGGGCAGGGGTGGAGTGGGCGGCTTTTCAAGTGCTGGCGCCGGGTACGGCCAATTTAGGTAATTGTCCGGCCAGCCCAACAGTATTGAATATGGAAGGGTTTGCTGTGAGTGTGACATGTACACGCTCGGCAGATTACTTTGAGCAAGGCGCCGACCATACCATTGCAATGTACGATATTGTGGCCACTGCAGATTTTGGTACTGTTGGAACCGCCGGTCATATCCAACGGCAAGTGATCGTGACATTGAGCAAATGCCGCGGTACCGATGCCAGCCCGGCATACCAATGCGGCTAAGGCTGCGCAGCTGATTTACGGCATAAACCTCCCCTTGTTTTAGGCTTTAATCTACACCGCCTAGTAGCATAATTTCTCAATCTATCATGATTGGGACTATGAGACTTTGGAAGCAACGCGATTACAACAGTGGCTGAACAGGCGTGCCGGCGATGCACAAGCGGTGCAGCGTGCTGCCTGTTGGTTATTGCTGATGGTGCTATTTTGCGCGTATCAGCCTGCGTTAGCGGCTACCGTTGAATTCAATAGCACTGGCGGCACCTCTGCCACCAATGGTTTGCATTTCTATATCAATGAGAACACGCAGTTACAAGTGCGTCGCTTAAATAATACGGGGCAAGTGTATTCCCCCACCGTACTGCCAGCCAGCACCAATCTAGATAACGGGATTTTCTTGCGTGCAAACGGTAACATTTATGGGCCTGATCATAATGTCACCACCTTTGCTGCCACCGGTGGTATGTATAGCACGGCTACGATATCTGCTGTGTCTCCCCCAAACCCTTCTAGTGCTGGCGATCAGCAAATAGCCACTAGCAATTTTGGTATTACTTTAGGGCCACAAGTCAGTGTGGTTTGGAAATATACCAACCCCTATGATTTTATTACGGCAGAAGTCACCATCGTGATACCACTGCTATATGCAGTGAGTGCTTCCAACCCTGTGCGTTACTATCATGTGGTCGATACGTATCTGGGCGGGAGCGATAACGGTTGTGGTGTACGCTACACCGACAGCAATGGTAAACAGGTGGTGGGTACCTATCCACCGGCTTCTGGTACGACATGTCCTTCCAGTACTGCCATTCCAGCAGGCGTTAGCATTGTAGAATCGTTTCGTGAGCGCAGCGGTATGACGTTTTCTAATTATTGCGCCAACACTTGGAGCAGCTTTTGGGTCAACGGTGGTGTCAATTGTTCTATCTTGCAGGCGGCCAACCTAAGCAATGCTATCAGCTCCACTTATCAAGATACCGGTGTAGGGATTCAATACAACTTTACGGCACCAGGCACGTATACCTTTAGTTATGATTTTGTGGTGGGATCACCCGCTGTACCGCCTTACGATCATTTGGAGATTCGCCACCCCGGTAGCACCACTTTGTGCCCAACCAATGTCACCGTATTGGCCTGCACTTCCGCCACTGTGCCTTGCCCAGCGGCTAATATTGTCAGCTCCGGCAGCCTGTCTGGCAGTATTCGCGCTACGCCTGCCGCACCAACCATTAACGAAAATCCAGACCCATTTACCGTTGGTTCAGGCTCACCGATTACCACTGTCAGCTTGACCGGCACCGGTGCTGGCACTTTCACGTTGTCCAGTAACGGGCTCACTACAACTCCGCTCAATGGCACCAAATGCTGGAACACCAGTAACAACACAGCGAGCTGCGCATACACTATTAGCAATGTGGCATGCGTGAGTAATTTTGAGTGCTTGGAGACAGGTCTCACCTATCAAAATCTCAATAGCAGCCCATCCTCTCGCAATCCACTTTACACCGAAGTATCAGGCACTGGGTTTAAGTTTGATGTGGTGGCGCTGCAAAGTGATGGCTCGCAAGCCACAACCTATACCGCTAGCTCTGGTGTGACGGTAGAGTTGTTTGATGACAGCGTCACGCCGCAGCCTGCATGTAGTGCTTACAGTGGCGCCATTGCCAGCCAGAGCGTCACCTTCACCTCAGGCAATAATGGCCGTATTACGGTGCCCTCCAATTTTGTCTTAAACAATGCCTATCGCAAATTACGCTGCCGCGTGCGCGATACCGGTGTTGCTGTGTCCGGCTGCTCTTCAGATCAGTTTGCAGTGCGCCCCTCAAACTTTACCTTGACGGCTACAGGTAGTGCCGATGCAGATACCAACGGCGTGAGTACAACGGCGACACCACGCGTGCGTGCAGGTGCCAATTTTAGCTTGACTGCAAACAGTGGGGTGGTGGGCTATAACGGCATACCCCAAATTGACAATAGCAAGGTCACCGCACATGCAAGTGCTGTAGATGAGGGCACGGTTACAGGTACTTTTAGTACAGTCAACGGCAATACAGGCACCGCCACCGGCAGTGCATTTACCTACAGTGAGGTCGGCTATTTTAGGTTGTCCCAGTATGGGGTATTTGATAATACGTTTACCTCGGTAGACTCAATAAATGGTGATTGCGCCACCGGCTTTAACAGCAGTGGCAGCAAAGTTGGCTGTAGCTTTGGTAATGCCGTCAACACATCTTATTTTGGACGATTTATCCCAGACCATTTTGCTGTGACTTTGCCAGCAGCAACCCCTGCTTGTAGTGCAGTGTTTACGTATTTTGGACAAGATGGATTAAGCACAGCGTTTAGTTTGACTGCACATACTGTGACCAACACCACCACGCAAAATTACACTGGCACTTATGCCAAGTTGGGTGTGAATAGTTGGTTAAACTTTAATTTTACTGCCGCTACATTGCCATCTGGCAGTGCGCTGAGTGGCAGGCTTACCTCTGATTCTGGCACTTGGGATAACGGCGAGGCCGATATAAAAGCCAAACATATTGTGAGTCGACCCACCGCTGCAACTGCACCAACCAATATCACCATCAGTGCTGCACCTATCGATGCTGATGGCGTGACCATGCCAGTCACGGCTGTGGCACCGGCTAGCCCATTCCGTTTTGGACGCCTATTTATAGCCAACAGCTATGGCTCTGAATTACTCCCCTTAACGGTGCCTGTGGAAGCGCAGTATTGGACTGGTTTGGCCTACCAGCGTAATCAAGATGATAGCTGTAGCGCTGCGCCCGCAACCAGTTTGGAAATGCGCAACTACCGCGTCAATCTCAATCCGTGTGAAACCCAATTAAGCGGTGCAGGCAGTATGAGTAATGGCAAGGCCAATTTACGTTTAAGCAAGCCGGGTGCTGGCAATAGCGGCAGTGTGGAGTTGAAAGCAAATCTGAATACGGCTACTGGCCAAACCTGTAATGGCGCTGTTGAAAGCTCTGCAGGTTCTGCGGCAACCCCTTGGTTTGGTAACGCAAACCCCAGTGCCCGTGCCACCTTTGGTATTTATAAAAGCCCGGTGATTTATTTACGTGAGAATTTTTAGAGTTTGAAAAGGCAACGATATGCAATGGTTTAAACAACAGAAGCAGCAGGCATGGACCGCTATTCGTACCACCGGAGAGGTGACGACGATTGTGCAAGTGATGCGACGCACGGGCGAAAAGCCGCTGGTGAATTTTGCGCATATTGAGCCCAGCAATGCGCGTGAAACCAAAGACGCAATCGCCCTTGCCAAAAAGTACAAACTCAAACATGCACGTTGCAGCTTTGTGCTCAACGCTAAAGATTACCAATTGCTGCAAGTGGAATCCCCCAACGTACCGGAACAAGAACGTAAAGAAGCATTGCGTTGGAAAATCAAAGACATGGTGGATTACCCAGTTGAGCAAGCCACGTTGGATTATATGAAGATTCCGCAAGATCCGGCTTACCCCAACAAGCAAGACTACGTGTATGCCATGGTCGCTAAAAATGTATTGGTGAGTCAGTTATACAACACCTTTGCCGATGCCGATATTCATTTACAGGCAATAGATGTGCGTGTGGCCGCGCAACGTAATATTGCCGCATTATTGGAAGAGAAAGACCGTGGATTGGCCATGCTGAGCTTTGGGCGCGATGGCGGCTTACTCACTTTTACATCGGGCGGAGAGCTTTACCACACCCGTTTTATTGAGATTGAAGAAGAACGCAGTGCCGGTGCGTATGAGCGCATTGCTTTAGAGCTGCAACGCTCGCTGGATAATTTTGACCGCCAGTTTCCATTCATTACGGTGAATAAGCTATTGGTCGCGCCTTGCGAAGACCGCGATGCTTTGTTACAGCATTTGAAAAGTGCGTTGTACACACAGGTAGCCAGCTTTGAATTGGAAGATGTTGTGGACTTTGCATCTGGTGTTGCTGTCGACGGATTGACCAAACAGGCTTTGGTGTTACATACCATAGGCGCGGCATTGCGTGAGGAGGTAGCAGCATGAGTCAACAGATTAACCTCATAAATCCAGCTCTTATCAAGCAAAAGGATTATTTGACAACGCTTAATATAGTAAGCGTATACGGCGCATTGGGTTTGCTGATGTTGGGGTGGTATGGCTATACCACACAACAGGTACACACACTCAAAGCATCAAGAGATCAGTTGGTGGGTCAGTTGCAACAGCAGCAAACCACTTTGGAAGCAATGAATGCCGCGAGGGCGCCAAAAGCGCCAAATCAGGCCTTGGTTGCAACGTTACAATCGTTAGAGGAAAAACACCGCATGCAAACGCAAATATTGCAGGTGATGCAGCAAGGCAAGCCCTCACAAGACAAGGGTTTGGCTAACTATATGTTAGGGCTGGCGCGCCAAAGCACAGATGGGCTATGGCTCACCGGCTTTAGTATCGATCAAACGCATCATGCGGTGTCTTTGCGTGGGCGCAGTTTAGATGCGTCCTTATTGCCTGATTATATGCATCAACTTGGGCGTCAAGCTGTATTTGCCGGTCAAGCATTCAGCGGATTGCGTATTCAGCAACCAACAGAACAAGCCGCTAACCCTGCACCTGCTGTAGCGTCCACAAGCGCTGCATCTACACCTACCGCAGCGCCGGTACCCAGTGCATTTGTCGAGTTTGAGTTACAAGCGAAAGAAATCCTACCTGTCTCTGCTGCATCCTTACCAGCAACACTGGAAGCAGTAGCGCCTACACCAAACGAGGTGAAGTCTTGAACGCCATGCTGCAGACAGTTTCTGCCAAGTTTGCTGCGTTAAACACACGCGAACGTTGGATGGTGTTTTTTGCCGGATTGGCGCTGGTGTATGCCGTGCTCAGCAGTTTATTGATGGGCCCAGTTCAGCGCCAGCAACAACAAATGCAAACAGAAATGGCGCAATCCAGTGCGCAATTGGCGGATATAGCGCAGCAAGTGGCTACGCTATCAGAGCACCCGGTCATGAGTATGGATGATAGTAATACGCAAAAAATTGCACAACTCAATGCCAAGATTCATGCGCAACAAACAGAAATGTCTGCTTTGCAAGATACCTTGGTGAGCCCGGCACAAATGCCTGGCTTACTCAAAGATTTGATTGAGCATCACGCCAGCTTGCGGTTGATTGACATGAAAACGCTGCCACCGGAAAACTTCTTAACTGCTCAACCAATCACGGCACAAGATACCGAAGCCACACAGACGCATAGCGGTCAGCCACTCATTTATCGCCATGCCATCACCATGACCTTGGCAGGTAACTACATGGAATTGATGCGTTATGCGCAAGCCTTGCAAGCCATGTCTGCACAAGTATTGTGGGATAAAGCCGTGCTGATAGCAAAAACTTACCCTGAGAATGAACTCACGATCACAGTGTATACACTGAGTTTGGATGCCACATGGCTAAGTATCTAATGGGTTTGATTGGGCTTGGCCTATTTACATCCACGCTGATGGCTGAGGTATTGCGTGACCCTACCTTACCGCCCGTGCAGTCTGGCTTGGTGTCGGCGGAGCGTTTGCCAACTGTGGCGCCACCACCAATGTTGCAATCCATTACCTTAGGCTCTAGCGCCAAGTTTGCCATGATCAATGGGCAAACTGTGATGTTGGGCGGCAGCTATGAGGATTGGACATTGATACGGTTGAGCGCTAACGAAGCGGTGTTGCGTGCAAAAGATGGCAAGACCAAAGTGCTGGTGATGGATTACGCCATTCAAAAGCGCAGTGCGTCCGCACAGCCCACCAAGTTATCAATACGAAATAGCACTAAAGCCACTTCTCAAGAAGTGGTAGAAACAACGACACGAAATAACTTAACGGAACGTCCTCATGCGCAAGTGCGTGTGCAGGCAGAAAGTCTATGGGTGAAGCAATGAACACACATTTTAAATTCAGCACGGTGATGGCCATGTTGTTGCTGGTTGGTTGCGCAAGCAATGCCCCACAAAACAGCGGGCAGCTCAACAATAAAATGCAGCAAACCTTAAAAGAGGCGGCTAAAGCTAAACCTGCTGCGGCCTTGCCAGAAGTGGTGAATGAAGCGTTATTGCCGCCGCTCAAAGTAGAGCTACCTAAAAGCAATGCCAAAAAATTAGAGCCACGTTTTGATTTAGTGGTGAACAATGCACCCGCTGCACAAGTGTTGATGGGCATCGTGAGCGGTACACGCTATAGCATGCTGTTACATCCAGACATGGCTGGCAATGTATCCGTCAATTTAAAAGATGTGACCGTATTTGAAGCGTTAGATGCTTTACGTGATTTATATGGCTATGAATATAAAGTAGACGGCACACGCATTATGATTGAGCCGCAAACACTGCAAACACGCGTGTTTCAGGTCAATTATATTGTAGGCCAACGCAAAGGTTCGTCTGATACACAAGTGACTTCTGGCTCATTGGGCGCATCCAATAGCAACACA
>Ga0208264_1000497_pt1 | contig 11943 bp, 9 predicted proteins | sample LakWasMet31_HOW6_2_FD_183873 | JGI IMG/M metagenome (GOLD analysis project Ga0208264, IMG submission 183873) | Freshwater sediment methanotrophic microbial communities from Lake Washington under simulated oxygen tension - Sediment Metagenome... | ecosystem: Environmental > Aquatic > Freshwater >...
CTGTTCAACGTTATTTAGGACGACCTGCCAGGCTCCGGCCAGCTCGTTGTAAATATCTTCTTGCAGGTCTGATAGGGTATGCTCCAGACGTTCGTAGCTCACCCCGTCATAGGACAGTGACCGAGCGAGATACATGCCCATCGCTTTCATATCCCGGCTAATCAATTCCATTGACGCTATACCGCCTTTTGATACACCGTTTATGAAAGAATTTGTATCGGCGAATGGCGTTCCCTCGCCCCATAATCCCAGCCGATCTGCATAACTCAAATTGCTAATCTCAGTAGCGCCGGTGGCCGACACATAGGTGATACGCGCATTGGGCAACTCTCTTTGCAGATTGATGCCTGCTATCGCTTGTTGCGAAGGTTTTTTAACCCCTCGTTTGCCCTTGATTGCAATCGCATTCCCCATGCTATGCGCTTCATCAAACGCGATCACACCATCAAAATCTTTTCCCAACCAGTCAATGATCTGTTGAGCGCGAGTTTTGCCGCCCTGTTGCCCCAGGTCATTGGCCTGTTTTTTCTCGCCGCTCCGCAGTAATGAATAGGTTGTAAACAGAATGCCATCTTCTTGGCTAATCTCATTACCGGCCTTGGTTTTACCCTGGAAGAAAATCTTGTTGGGATTGCCGCCTACCCCCGCAAAATCCCTTCGAGCGTCTTCAATCAACCCCTCGTTGAAGGAAACCCAAACCGCCTTAGATCGGCCCTGCATCATGTTATCCAAAATGATGCCGGATATTTCCCGACCTTTGCCTACGCCTGTACCATCACCAATAAAGAACCCCTTTCTTGATCCGTTTGGCAGTAGTTCAGAGTGAGCTTGCCCGGCATAAACTACAGCCTCAAGCTGAGCAATCGAAAGCAATCCTATATCGACCAATCCTTTCGGCAATACCGGCGCATAAGACGGCGCAGGTGGCTCGACTGCCGACATCGCCGCAGATTGGACCAATTTACCTGGGTGTGGCTGGGCGCTTTTAATAGTAAGACGTTGGGGTGTGTAATTAGCGAATACGGAATCGGTAAACTCTGAAACTTCTCCGCTTTTAACCTCTACTGCAATCCCTGCGGCATTGTCGCCCTCAGTGATGCCACTATTTCTTCCAGTATCATCGCCGCCGCTTCCTCCAGTGTTTCCGCGTCCGTTAGATCCACTTTGAACTCGACTCCCGGCTCCGATTCCGTCATCAACGACATTGCCAGCTGCGGATTCGCCGCCAACTTGGCTATCAGTAATAACGGCTCCTGTATCGGTCCCGTCTCCAATAGATTCGACTCCAATGCCGTCCGTATTAACACCAGACTCGCTAATTCGGTTTCCGGATTGAATGGGATCTTGTACTGAGCCAGTATTTTCAATGCCTGCTGATTCAGCGGTTCTTGATTCAATTCTTTGACGCTCATTTCTGATACTCTCCAATAACATAGGTAAATCGGCAACCGACTCGACTTTGCCAGTCAAAACTGGCTGTGTAGTTGGGCCGGTTTTATCGATTACCAAAATTTGATTGTCGAACGTAGTGCCGTATTTCGCATACTCTTTGCCGGATATGCCAATGTTTGCGCGAACGTTGTATTTCTTCTTTATGTCATCCCACCACTTGCTAAAGGCGGGTCGATCCGCAGCCATGCCGTTACCGACAATAGCCACCAAACGGCCACGATTCTCTAATCGTTTCAGGGCCTGTTCGATGTGCCTGGCTCCGTTTGATGTGTCGCGTTGCCCCTGTACGCGCCCTGCAGTCGATGAAAATGGAGGGTTCATAACAATCACAGAAGGCTTTATATCGCTCGGCAATACGTTATCCAGCTGCTCGGCATTCTCTTTGAAGAGTCTTGCCTGAGGGAACACTGAGGATAATAGTGACTGTCGACGCGGCGACAACTCATTTAGCACGATCTTGGCCCCGGCAATTTTTGACCAGATTGCCAGATCGCCAGTACCGGCCGATGGCTCGACCATCACATCTTCATGATTGACGTTGGCTACCCAATTGGCGACAAACGACAATGCAGGCGGTGTACTGAATTGCTGAAATTCATCCATTTCCTCGTCCCGCCGCGTTTGCGTGGGAAGCCTCTGAATACGGTTGGTTAGTTCATTCGCTTTGTTTTTTGCCCATACCGCATCTTGATCAGTCCAATCGGCATCCTCGGTATTGCCAATATGGATGTTAAAGGCAGCTTCCATCGCATCGTAGGCGTCCTTCGTAGAGTAGACGCCTTCCGCCTGCGTGCCGCCGAAGGCGCGATTCGCTTCATCAGTCAAAAACTTCGTTGTGATTTCTCCATCCTTGTCCAGCTTTTTAGCTAAATTTAGCGCGAGAACATAGCGGGATTTATCAAACGATCCTGTTAATGAGTCCGTCTCTTTTTGTTGAATAACCTGGGATACTTTCGCATCCCCGGAAACAAGCCAATCATCAAATAAGTCCCATTGGTCAGGGTTAGATTGCTTCGCCATATTCGACTACCCAATGTCTATCAGGTCAGCGCTACTCTCTAACGCATCCTGTTCATTAATAGCGTCCTCTTCAAAAGCTCCGGCTTTATCGGCTTCTTCTGGATCAAACTCTGCCTCAAAGCCTGGCGTCGTTTCTGCGTCACTCAGTTTTTCAATGAGCGCGGATGAGTCAGAGCCCACTCCATCAATAGAGAATCCTCCATATTCATTCAAATCATCATTACCTGTACTATTCGCCATGGTTTCACCTCTCATTCACTTTTAATTTCAATGTTGTTACGGGCCTTGCTATAGTCCGGATGCCCTTTTAGGTCGGGATAAGTTTGATTGCAGGCAGGGAACTTGCTGCATCCCCACCAATAATGCCCTTTCTTCTTGCTTGGCCGCCGCGAAAGGCCGCTCCCGCAAGCCATGCACTTATTCAGCGAGGATACCGGTACAGCTTCTTTAACTCCGGCGATGGTTACGGATCCGGCGTTGGCTTTCGTCACCTGGTCACGGATGAAAGCCTCTTGCCTGGCGATAAAGGCGCCCAGCTCGGCAGTGCCTTGCTCGATCCCCTTCAACATGCGCTCATACAAGGCGGTCAATACTGGGCTTTTCACGACTTCAGGCAGTGCGTCGATGACACTGCGGCCCAAGGTCGTGCTCACGATCTGCTTGCCTTTGGGTTCAAGGAACTCACGACGCTTCAGCTCGGACAGAATGGACGCACGGGTTGCTGACGTGCCGATGCCGTCGCCATCGCGCAACATATTCTTGTGCTCTGGGTCTGATACGAATTTATGAATATTCTCCATTGCGCGGATCAGCGTACCCTCGGTGAAGCGTGCCGGCGGCTTTGTCTTGGAATCCTTACGAGTGACCTGTATGCAGGTCACGTCGTCGCCATTCTTCATCACTGGTAAATATTGGCGGCCGCCCTCTTCTAAATCTTTACCGTTCTCGTCGTCGGCCTCCTGAAACACATCCCTCCAGCCGTTATGGGTGACAACCTTTCCGCTTGCGCTGAATGATTCGCCCTCGACATCCGCCCCCACGGTGGTTTGCATGTACTCATGTACCGGGTAGAATTGCGCGAGGTAGGCCAGGACGATAAGCTCATAGATGTTTCTCTCTTTGTCGCTGAGGCCCGCTTTACTGCCTTTGTGCATCGTCGGGATGATTCCGTGATGCGCGGTAATCTTTGAGTCGTCCCAAGTCTTGGATTTGATGCGCGGATCGGCACCGTCCACGGTATCGGCCAGCTCTGGGTTGATGTGCTTGATCGCGTCCAATACGCAGAGTGCGTCGGCGTGCTGCGACTCGGGCAGATAAGCGCAATCGGTGCGAGGGTAAGATGTCATCTTGTGAGTTTCATAAAGCGCCTGACAAGCATTCAGCACATCCTCGGCGCTGTACCCGAACTTGTTTGATGCCAGCAAGGTAATATCGGAAAGCGCGAAGGCCAACGGTTGGTTCTGCTTCTTGACTTCCTGTTTGTATTCGGCAATGGTACCTGACTTACCAGTCACCTTGCCCACGATAGCGTTGGCGATGGTTGTATCGACTAAACGGCCCTCCGGATCGAAACCGGCTTGATCCTCCTTGGCTTTCCAGACTGCGGTAAAGGAGCCGCCGGCGTGCTGAATCTCGGCCCGGATAGTGTGATAGGGAAATGGTTTGAATCCTTCGATTTCCCGATCCCTAGCGACAACCAGTGCTAGCGTAGGGGTTTGCACGCGGCCCACGGTCAAGAGGGCGCGGGAGCCTCCGCGCTGCGCCCGAAGTGTGTAGGCGCGACTAAGGTTCATGCCGATCAGCCAGTCGGCGCGCTGGCGTGCCCTGGCGGCGTCAGCCCAGCCCACATAGCTGTGGTTTTCCTTGAGTGCGGCCAATCCACGTTGCACCGAAACGGAGTCTTGAGCCGACACCCAAAAGCGGCGCACTGGCTTGCTGTTGCGGAAGTGGTCCAACACTTCATCAACCAGCAATTGACCTTCGCGGTCGGGGTCGCCTGCATTGACGACTTCAACCGATTCTTTGAGTAGCTTGCCGATAACAGCGAGCTGTTTCTTTGCATCGTCCTTGGGCTTGAGAATCCATGTTTTCGGGATGATGGGCAGTTCTTCAACTCTCCAAATCTTTTTACCACTTTTGCCGCGTGGCACGGCATTATCCGTGTACTCGTCAGGTTCTGCTTGTTCGAGCATGTGCCCGAAACACCAGGAAACGGTATCGTTCCCACACTCGATATAGCCGTCGCCCTTTCCAGTGATGCCTAGCTCGCCGGCGATAGCCTTTGCTACAGATGGCTTTTCAGCTATGAACAATCTCATTGTGAATTTCTCCCTACCAGGTAATGACCGGACGAATCACAGTCTTTATTTGCGAACGATTGACCGGCCCAAAGTAGCGGCCATCAAAGGACGTGCTGCTCACGTCAGACATAAGCAGGAGTTCGGCATTGCCAAGCGTGTAGTGATCGGCTTTATACAGTGGCATCGCTCGGCCGGCAGTATCGGCCTTGCGCGGTGCACTGAATGGCAGCAATTCACCGTTCACGCGCACGCCGTCATCGGCAACCGAAACATTGTCGTTTTTAGCGGCTAAAATCCGCTTCATCATGTAGCCGTAACCACCAGGGCAGAAGCCAGCCCCAATATAGCCGCGTTCTTGGGCCTCATCGAAAACGTCGACATGCGGCGGGCAGAACATGACATAAGCGCCTTTTTCCATTGGGGCGCTGCTAACCCAGTACAAGCCGACTGGGATGCTCTTAGTGGTATTAATACGGGCACCTGCTGCCCCAAGTACACCGAAAGAAAAAACAGAAATAGCGGCGCTAAGAGTGATGTTTTTTAGATAATGGCTAATTGTTGTCATATCTCAATCCCCTTACCTTCTTCCTTGGTGATGGTCTTATCGCTGAACTTTGGCGCAGCGATTGCAGCACGAGCTTGGAAAATAGGGTCTTTGAAATAAAGCGGCTGCTTGCCATAGATAGCAGGATAGCCAGCCGCATAGATAACCATGTCGCCGGGCTGCTCTATTTCGCCTTCTGCGTTTTTCCTCGGCCCCGGCATTCGCAAACATTCATCTGGCGTAAGCAAAGGTCTTTGGACTTCTTGGATCGTTCGTGACACCTGCCCCATCATGGCCGCAGTGCGTCTGCCGCTGGTTGTGATCTGTTCTTTAATCACAGTGGTTTGCCCTGTCAGCCTTGATAGATGTTCGGCCGTCTCAACGCGGTTGGGAGGATAGGCGTTTTGAACGTGGCAGTTAGAGGTAATTGCCTCGTCATGCCCATAGCCGGTTTCTCGGCTCTTGAGTTGGTTAATATCCTGGCAGATCAGGTAGCACTTAATGCCGTAACCGGCGACGAAAGCCAGCGACTCTTGCAGAATTTCCAGGCGGCCAAGGCTGGGGAACTCGTCCAGCATCATCAAGAGCCGGTGCTTGTAGTGGGCAACCGGACGGCCTTTTTCGAAATCCATTTTGTCGGCCAAGAGTCGCACGATCATGTTCACCATGATGCGCACCAAGGGGCGCAAGCGCGCCTTGTCATTCGGTTGGGTGACTATGTATAGGCTTACCGGATCGTCGTGGTTCATCAGGTCTCTGATGCAGAACTCGGATTTGTTGACGTTCCTTGCAACAACAGGGTCGCGGTATAGAGATAAGTAAGACTTGGCCGTGGACAGGACTGATCCGGCCTCTTCTTCAGGCCGGTCCATCATGTCGCGAGCCGCCGATCCTATGGCCAGGTGATTCTGACCGTCTTGATGCCCGTAGGTCGCCATTTCCATCCAGAGCTCGGCAATGTCGCGATTTGGATCGGCCAACATGGCATCGACTGATGGTAAGGTAGCCGGCGTACCCTCATGTTTAGCCTTGAAGAGCGCGTGTAGAATTACACCAACCAGCAGAGCGAAAGCAGTTTTTTGCCAATGGGAATCAAGGCCCTTGCCATCTGGATCAACAATCAACGTAACCAGGTTTTGAACATCGCCAACCTCATATTCAGTGCCCATCCGTATTTCATCCAGAGGATTCCAGCATAGGCCTCCATTTAATGACGCCGGCTCGAAGCGCATCACTTTGTTCCTGGCGTGCTTCTTTCTCCAGCCGGCTGTCAACGCCCACAACTCGCCTTTCAGATCAGTGACGACTGTACTGGCTGGCCATGATAACAAGGTCGGAACAACCAAGCCGACACCTTTTCCTGAACGGGTCGGCGCATAAGTCAAGACGTGTTCTGGCCCGTTATGGCGCAGATAATAAAATTTACCATCTTTGTCCTCCCAACCGCCGACATAAACGCCGGCCGAGGTTGGCGAGTCTTTGCCCGTCACCATTTCAAGAAAAGTTCGCGGCCGTTGCAGCAGGCCAGCAGCTTGAATATCTTTTTCCTCTGCCCATCGAGCCGAACCGTGCAAGAACTCGTTAGCCGTAGACGAGTTCGAGGAAATAACTTTCGCTATCGCTACCCCCATCAGCCCTACAGTCGAAACCATCATGCCGATACTTCCAGCCCGCATAACTTCATCCGGATACTTGCTGTACCATTCTGTCCCCCACTGCAAGATCGACCAAGGCGCATAAATATGGTTTATGTGATGACCAAGCACTTCTTGATATTTAAATTGATGTGCGAAAAATTGCGTGGCTGATTGCAGTCCCGTACTAAGCGAAAGCAAGCCCAACGTGGGTAGCAGTTTTTTACCTTTCTTCTTTCCCCGTACTTGAGGGCCGACAGCATTATTGTGTTTAGGACTCATTGACTCCTTCCTTTTGATGTTTTAATCGAACCTGCCGCGGTGATCGTAACAGGATCGCCTACCCCAACGCGCTTTAACCGTCTAGCCGTTGCCTGATCGATAGGTAGCACCACAACTTCATCACCATATTTAAGCAACGCCAAAACATGCCCATCGACATTCCGGGTGCCTCCATAATAAAAATCTCCATTTTGTCCATTATATAGTGAATGTTTCTGTATATCGAATTTGTTAAGCCTCATTTTTTCTCTTTCGCCAATATATTTATTAGCGGCAGTGATTTGATCTGGCTTTACTCTTGGCCCAAAAACACTCCGTCGCAGTGTGTTATCTGGTTGGGTTCCTTGCTGCTCCATGTGACCAGAAACATCACTCGGCAATAGCACTTCACTTCCACTGGCGATGCGAACCACACCGAGGCTGGACAGTGTTCGCAAGCGGTTCTTGCTTTGGGGCGGCGGCTTTCGTCCAGGGCGTCCAATGTCGGGCTTCCTGTTGAATTCGGCGGAGCCGTCAGTTGCCCTGGCTGTTCGGCTGTAGCCTGGCTCGGGTCGGGCGCCGCTAGATCGAGTAACGTGCTGGTCGGCAACGGCTCTTGATCCAGCGCTGCCAATGCCGCGTCTATCAGTTCGTCCTCGGTCGAACTGCGATTCTGTTCGCTCATACGCTTTCTCCTTGGTCAAAAGTTCCTGCCGCCGACGCTCCAGACCCGGATCGGCAAAGGTGATGGGTAAATTTAAATCCACAGCTGCACGCACGATCTGCGCCTTGAATTCGGCGGTGCCGTTGACGGTGATCCGCTCTCCGTACTTCTCCATTGCAAACCGGAGGGCGGCTTGCAGGCCTTCGCGGGAAGCCTCGCGCGAGACTTGCAGCTTGTCGCCATCATCACGGACAGCCGATAGGCCGACCCGGAAGATAATCGTGCCCTTCTTGGTAATGTTGTCCAGTACAGGCGCATGGCCCGGCTTGGCCTGACCATCGGTCCGGAACGTATTACCCTTGAGGCCCTGTGAGGACTCGCGGGATCGCAGGGCGGCCAGCGCCTCGCTGTCGCCCTTGACTGCCTCTAGCCTGAGCCAGTCGGCCCACGTTTTGCGCTGGAAGCCCTTGTAAAGCTGTTCGCGTTCTTTTGAGTAGTCCTGATGGATCGTATCCAGGGTGGCCCGCAAAGCGGCGCTTGCCTGGGAATATAGCACTCGCTTGTCGATGCCTTTGCCGTCAACGATCTTGACGGCCGCCCGGCGCAAGCGATTGGAATGCTTAGCTTCCTCAATAGCCCTATCCTTTCGGCGCTTCGCCTTCGCCAGAGCCTCGGCACGCGCAGCGGTGAGGATCTTCTGTTCGGCCGTGTACCTAGCGTAAAGCTCAACGGTGTTGATCCGCATGCGTATCGGGTCTTTCTGATATGTGCGCCGGGTTTTAGTTTGCGTTTGTCGTTCAGGCGAAGCCTCGAACGAGCCAAGCCTGGCTTCCAGCTTAGGCTTAGAAAGTTCGCGGGATACTGTGCTTGCCTTAACCATCGTGCCGTCGCCTGCCGCGATGATAAAGCCGTTAGCGCGCTCGCGCAGCTCTAGGCCATTCTCGCGAATGATCTGATGTAACTCAGTCCAGGTTTGCGCATCTTTGAGATCGTCCAGGCATTCCCGCTTGATCCAACTAACGAGGCTTTCAATGCCGGAGTGCTGTTCCATGTCGCCGGCACGGCTCTCGGATAGCCGACGCCTGGGCTCGTGGTTCACGCGCTGTAGGCCGTATTCCAGTTCCAACTTTTTGCAAAGCTCTCCAAGCGTTCGATAGGCCTGGAAAGGTTCATGTATGGTGTGCCGCGTTGGATGAATTTTGTTAATCGCAATATGGATGTGCAGATGGTCGGTGTCGTGATGCATTGCACTAACCCGCTGATGATCGCCGTACCCAAGGCCGATACAAATACGATCTTCGATAGACGCCAATACTTCGACCTTCGGGATCTCACCCAACGGGAAACCAATCAGCAAGTGATAGGTCTTGTCGCTCTGGGCACGAGTGTTGATGTGCTGCGTTGCCAGCACTTCATCTATCGCGGCTTGCACTGTTCCGGCCTCGCAGTTAGTAACCCTAACCTGCCCTATACGCTCGGTCTTTTCCTGCTCGTCGGTGATGTAATCTACCAGACTCGCGAAGTCGCTTTTACCAAGTGACCGCATTGGGACGTGCTTTGCAATCAAGCCGCCCGCCTAGGCATTTTAGCCGCTAAAAAAGTCATGGTTCAGCCCTTGGGCGAACAACGGACTTCATGATCTGACCAAGTTCATTTTGCGCAGACTCAATTCTGCGCAGCAATGCCCGAATAGTAGACTCGCCAAACTTAGCGGTGCGTACATCATTTGTCAGCCATAGTTTCAGAAGACCACCAAGACGGCCAAGGTCGCCATTAATGCGTGCCATTTCACGCACCTGTTCGAAGTCCACAATACCCGTAATTTTGTAGCCTTGTCCAACCGCCAATAGAAAAGCTGACAAACTCATGCCAGCCGCCCTGGCATTTGCTTCGATCAGATCTCGTTCCTCAGGAAGACAGTACACCTTGATGGGTGGGCTGCCTTTCCGAGTTTTCTTCTTATCTCCCATAAGTCTCCTCTCTTCTAAAGCCGGCGGAGCCGGTCAGCCTCGCAGAGCAAGATGCCCGTTGAGTGCGATAGCGCGAATAAGGGATAGTGAAGTAGGACAATACAGCTTGCTGGTGGGCCTACTTCACCCATCTTGCCCGCCTGACGGCGGTGTTAACGCCAAGGAAATTATACACCACATTTTCTGTATATCGTAAATAAAACATCGTATATATCGAAATTGTGCTTATAATAACCACAATGCAAACAATCACAGGAATATCCTTTTATGTTCCTTGCGGTTTACACAGACTTTCCAAGAGTGATGCAACAAAAAACGAAACCACAGGAAAGCGATGAAAAGTTACATCGATGAACTAGCCGAATGGGTCGATAAGCGAGCAAAAAAGAAACGCAGGCAGGATGCGGCCGCGGTCGCGTTCTTGGCTGTACGTCCAAACGTGAAGGAGGCGATCGATGCAGGATACGCCCTATCAACGATCTGGGAGCACATGCACGAAACAGGGAAGCTCAAGTGCAGCTACGAGACGTTCCGTAAGCACGTTCGTCGACACATGAAACCAGCAGCCGATCCGAAAACAACCCCAAAAATGGGCGCACAGACCTTTTCAGGGCAAGAAAGCAAGGATGATCAAAAGACCAAAATTACAAAAGTAGAACAGAAAAAGGACGATCCATTAAACGGATTCACATTTAACGCGACACCCAAGAAAGAGGAGTTATTCTGATGTCAAAAATTCATATGGTTTTACAAGGCAAGGGCGGCGTTGGCAAGTCGATGATTGCGGCTGCCATTGCGCAACATAAAATAAGCAAAGGCCAATCGCCTTTGTGCATCGATACCGATCCGGTAAACGCGACATTTGAAGGGTATAAAGCCCTGAAAGTGCGCCGCCTGAACATCATGGACGGCGACGAAATCAACACTCGTAACTTCGATGTTCTGGTCGAGTTGATTGCAACGGCAGAAAACGATGTCATTATCGACAACGGAGCAAGCTCATTCGTACCGTTATCTCACTACCTGATCAGCAACCAAGTGCCTGCATTGCTCCAGGACATGGGTCATACTCTGGTCGTTCATACAGTCATCACTGGCGGGCAGGCCTTACTGGACACAGTGAGCGGTTTTGCGCAGCTCGCTAGCCAGTTTCCGGCCGAATGCATGTTTGTGGTTTGGCTGAACCCATATTGGGGAGCCATCGAGCACGAGGGCAAAGGGTTTGAGCAAATGAAAGCATATACGGCAAACAAAGGACGTGTCTCGGCTATCGTCAAGATTCCCGCCCTCAAAGAAGAGACTTACGGTCGGGACTTTGCGGAAATGCTTCAAGAGCGCATGACATTCGACGAAGCTTTGGCAATGGAATCGCTCACGATTATGACTAGGCAGCGGCTCAAGATCGTTCGAACCCAATTGTATGGCCAAATGGAAAATACGGCGGTGTTGTGATGGCTGACGATAAGATCGAAGAAATCATCAAGGAAATAGCAGCAAAACACGGCATCGCAGTGGGCCGCGATGATCCGATTTTGATCCTGCAAACAATTAATGAAAAATTGATGCAGGACAGCGCGGCTGCCCAGCAAGCAATTCTAAATACGTTCAAGGAAGAACTTGAAGACATCGCACATCGCTGGGGGGATGACGCCAAAAACAAGGCTGAAAGGACACTCAATGCGGCTCTGTTGGCGAGTCGTGAAGAAATGATGAAGGTCATGCAGGAAGGTGCAAAAGTGGCGGCTGAAACCGTACGGCGCGAAGTGGAAGCGGGAATATCAAACATCACCGCACCGATCCGCGAGACGAAGCGTGTAGCCTTTATGAACATGGCGGCAGCCATCATGACCGTCTTCGCCGCGAGCCTGGCTCTGTTAGCCTCGTTATGAAAAGCCTGTGATAAAAAAGCCCGGCTCGACCGGGCATTTTTCAGAGAAAATCAATTTTAGCGGCTAAAAATTTATCGCGAGAGCCCTCGACTCAGTTTTACCGCTTCAGTCGAAACGATTGCTTTACCTTGCTCGTTGTAACTAATGCTTTTCGCACTTCCGATAATAGGCACTGTATCGAAGTCTTGGCGCGAATGCATGGCAAATTT
>Ga0208264_1000499_pt1 | contig 11905 bp, 6 predicted proteins | sample LakWasMet31_HOW6_2_FD_183873 | JGI IMG/M metagenome (GOLD analysis project Ga0208264, IMG submission 183873) | Freshwater sediment methanotrophic microbial communities from Lake Washington under simulated oxygen tension - Sediment Metagenome... | ecosystem: Environmental > Aquatic > Freshwater >...
CATCCACGCGAAGACCGTCGAGATGAAACTCTTCCAGCCAGAAAATGGCGCTGGAAAGTAAAAAGTTTTTCACTTCATTTCGACCATAATTGAAGATCAACGTCCCCCAATCGCGGTGCTCACCTTTGCGAGGGTCTTCATGTTCGTAGAGTGCTGTGCCGTCAAAACGGGCCAAGGCAAATTCATCTTTCGGGAAATGGGCAGGTACCCAATCCAGGATGATTCCGATGTTGTTTTGGTGGCAACAATCAATAAAATAGCGAAAATCATCTGGCGTACCGAAACGACTGGTGGGCGCAAAATAGCCGGTCGTTTGATAACCCCAGGACGCATCCAATGGATGCTCGGTTACTGGCATTAACTCAATATGGGTAAAGCCCAGGGTTTTCACGTACTGAACCAGCATATCAGCTTGGTCACGATAGTTTAAAAAATGACCTTGCTCATCGTGTTTCCAAGAGCCTAAGTGCACCTCATAAATCGACATAGGCTCATGCAGCCAGTCATGATTGGCACGATTATCCATCCAGGTCTGATCTTGCCAGTGATACATATCCTTGGGGACAACGATGGAAGAAGTATTAGGGCGTAATTCAAACTGCTGGCCATACGGATCAGTTTTAACCAACACCTGATGGCTTTGGCGGTTTAAAATCTCAAATTTATACAGACAGCCCGCGTTCAAGTCCGGTATAAACAGTTCCCAAATTCCACTACCGCCTAAGCTGCGCATAGGATGACAGCGACCGTCCCAGCAATTAAAGTCGCCGATAACACTCACTCGACCTGCATTGGGCGCCCAGATTGTGAACAGAACCCCATCGACCTGATCGACCGTTTGCAGATGGGCTCCCATTTTGCGATAAGCATGCCAATGCTTGCCATCAGCAAACAATTGGCGATCAAATTCCGGCAATTGCACATCAAAATCGTACGGATCGTAATTCAAGTGTTTATTACCGTCTTTATCAATCCAGGTCAGTTGATAATGGAGGGGTAATTCGCTCGGTTTTGCAAAGTATTCAAAAAAATCCGTACCCGTTATTCGAGGGATAGCCAGGCCACTATCGGCAAAGCTCACCGTTTCTGCATAGGGTAAGTAAAGGGTAATTTTGACCTGATTACCAAACGGATGGCGGCCCAAAATGCAAAAAGGATCATGATGTGTTGCAGCGGTGATTTTATGTGCGTCTGCATCCAGTGGTGTGTTTGATGAGTATTCCAAGTGATTGCCTCAATAGGGAGTTAATAAAGCCCCAGTTCGAAGACTATGGGGCGCCTTGTGTGCTCCGATGCGTAGGTTCTAGTGCGTTTAAGCCCTGCAGTGGAGATAAACTTGCAACTCACGACACTGGACGTAACGCATACGGCGTTATAAAACAAATCGGCTATCTGGTGATAGTTAACCAGCATGCTAGTATTTTCAATCCATTTTTACCCTAAACTGTAACTCTTTTGGGTCAAATACCGATCAACACGACGACAGATCTGGCAAGAACCTGATAATGGTATTGATCAGTTACTTTTTCTAAATTGTCCTGATCAAGAATCGCGGCATCTCCCGCTAGACTGGTATCGACAAACCGGTACCATTTTTTATGGCTAAGGTAAGGCAGCGTAAATTGCGAATCTTCATAATGGGCATTGGCAATGAGATAGAAATCTTCGACTTCATTCTTTTCAGATCGTCCAAACATATGTGCCGCTATACTGCGCGATTCGTCCTCCCAATTGGGTTTCCCAAGTTGTTGACCATGCCAATCGATTTTTAACCCTATGCCATTCTTTAGGGTGAAGCTGTCATGGCCTAATAAGTCATGTTGTTTTCTAAACGCAATCAACAAACGGAAAAAACGGTATAAGCTCTGGTTTTCTTCTAAGCTTTGCCAGTTTATCCAACTGATCGTATTATCCTGGCAGTAAGAATTGTTATTTCCGTGCTGTGTCCTACCCATTTCATCCCCAGATAAAATCATAGGCACGCCACGAGACATAAACAATAATGTGACCAAATTACGTACCTGACGTTCACGTAAATGTATTACTTTTGGGTCATCCGACTCACCCTCTGCGCCACAATTCCACCTGTAATTATTGTTATCACCATCGCAATTGCCTTCCCCATTGCCGAGGTTATGTTTTTCGTTATAGCTGACCAAATCCTGTAAGGTGAAGCCATCATGACTGGTCACAAAATTAACGCCATGACCAGGCTCTCTTCCAAATTGATAGAGATCAGAACTGCCTGATAATCGGTTCGCCAATTTACCTACCATGCCAGGATCGCCTTTAACGAACCTTCTGATATCATCCCGGAAATGGCCGTTCCATTCGGCCCACCGACCCCAATTCGGAAAACTACCCACTTGATATAATCCCGCTGCATCCCAGGCTTCTGCAATTAATTTGGTGCTGGCAAGCACCGGGTCATCAGCGATTTGTTCTAGTAACGGCGGGCTGTCCAATACCATACCCTGCTGATCGCGGCCGAGAATGGAGGCCAAATCAAATCGAAAGCCATCAACATGCAACTCTGTCACCCAGTAACGTAAACTATCCAGAATAAAATGCCGAACATAGGGATGATTACAGTTGATGGTGTTACCGCAACCGGAAAAGTTCATATAGCTACCATCTTCGGTCAGTGTGTAATAGGTATTGTTGTCGATTCCTTTTAAGGAATAACTTGGTCCGCGGTGGTCTCCTTCTCCGCTGTGGTTATAAACAACATCTAGGATGACATCGATACCCGCTTTATGTAAGGCTTTGACCATATCTTTAAATTCATCGATTTCGCAACCAGGCGCTTTGCCAGCGGAGTACCCCGCCTTAATTGCGAAAAAAGATAAAGGATGATAACCCCATAAATTACTCAGTGCAGCCCCCGTTTCAGGGTTAGTGCGATCGTTATCCAGTTCGTCAAATTCAGTAATCGGCAGAATCTCGACAGTTGTAATTCCCAGTTCCACCAGATACGGTATTTTCTCGATAACCCCCCTGAATGTCCCCGGCTGAACCACATTGGAAGAGGGATCTTGGGTAAAACTTCGGACATGCATCTCGTAGATGATGGAATCAGCAAGAGGGCGATTAATGGGTTGGTCGGATTCCCAGTCGTATTCCTTATGGATTAATACGGCACTTCGGAACAGTGTTTTAGTGGATACGGGTAACGCCCAGGTCGATCGTCCATTCAAGGTAGTGGCGTAGGGATCGGCCAAAAGCAGGTTACCATCATATCTATGTCGATGCGACTGTGGCCCGTCCATTTTATAGGCATATTCCAATCCCTCTTTCAATCCAGCGATGAATACATACCAAACATCACCCGTACGATTAATTTTATTATCTAATGAAAAAGTGGCAATTTCACGATCATTACCAGGCAAGAAAAATACCAGGGTGACAGCGGTCGCATGTCGCGCATAGATTGAAAAATTGATGCCGCCGAGTTTAATAGTAGAGCCGAAGGGTAAAGCTTGGCCGCGATGAAAACCAAAGGTGCCCGTAATCGAGGAAAGGAACTCTGATGATTTTGCCGTCATAAATAATGCCTTCTAGGTACTTGATCTTAAGTCATGTCGCAATCTATTCAGCAATTGAAAGATTAGGTTGCCCAGCGAAAAAACAATATTTACATAAGTTAATTTACTGGATGATAGTTATAACCCCGGATTCACCGAGCAGCTACCATAATATGATATTTCTTGTCTCAGCCATTATTGAGATCCAAGTGGATAAAACATCACTAGCCACCGGCTTGGGTAAGTAATAAGGCTAGGATCAACTTGAATCCTGCTTACGTGTTGCATGGAAGCAAATACCCTCTCCCTGACATGTTATAGTTTCGCTAAGGCTGCTATGTAACCTTGCTGTTAGTGCTTTAATAGCTGTTTTCTGACGGGCTTTTGGCGTTGGATTTGTTGCGACGGACTGAAGTAGAGGCATCTGGCTGTAATCCACATTAGTTAAGGGGGAAATATATCCCAAGTTGCCATGTTCGTTTTATAGTGCTAACGGAATTTAGGTGGCGATTTTACTTTCAGCGTAGTTGGGTTGCCTAGATTTGATCCCCACTCGGTGCACGATTGCAATTGCCCGCAACTGTTACAACAGATTGTGACGTATCTTTGCCTCTATCGAGTAATAACTCAAGACGCTATGCTGCCCGCCTATGTTTGATATTATCCCAAACTAGGCGGTCTCCAAAATGTGCACGTTCTTATTTTTGTAGATAAGCTATCTAATATAATGCAATTTTTGTCCTAACATTTCCGGCGTGACTACCACAACGCCTTCTTCACTGACATAAAATCTTCTCTTGTCTTCCGCAATATCTTCACCAATGACGGTGCCTTCCGGCACGACACAACTTTTTTCAATGATGGCTTTGTTTATTCGACAATTTCTACCAATATCGACTTGCGGCAAAATGATACTGTCTTGTACGACCGAGTAGGAATTCACTTTAACATTTGAAAAGATTAACGAATGGATAATGCTTGCTCCCGAGATGATACATCCGCCCGAAATCATCGAATCCACCGCCCGACCGCAGCGATCGATATCATTAAAAACAAATTTGGCGGGGGGTGTTTGTTCTTGATAAGTCCATATCGGCCACATAGAGTCATATAAATTCAACTCCGGATCTATGTCAATCAATTCGATGTTGGCTTTCCAATAAGCGTCGATAGTACCCACATCACGCCAATAACTTTGTTCGCCGCTTTGTAAGTCCAAAAACGGATACGCATTGATCACATGGTCATTTATGACCGAAGGGATGATATCCTTGCCAAAATCATGGCTGGTTTCTTCGGCTTGCGCATCTTTGAGCAACTGATCCCACAAGAATTTCGCATTAAAGATGTAGATTCCCATAGACGCTAGGGCCGTATCTGTCCTGCCCGGCATGACGGGTGGATTGGCAGGTTTTTCGACAAACGCCTTAACACGGCGATTGGCATCCACGTCCATTACGCCAAAAGCGGTGGCATCTTTTAAAGAGACTTCCAAGCAGCCGATCGTTAAATCCGCATTTTTTTCCATGTGATCTGTCAACATGGCTGCGTAATCCATTTTATAGATATGGTCACCAGCCAGTATTAGAATGTGTTCCGGATTGCGTGTTCGCAGGATATCAATGTTCTGGTATACCGCATCGGCGGTACCCTTATACCAGTTGGTCTCATCGATGCGTTGTTGCGCTGGCATGATATCGACATATTCACCAAACTCCCCGCGCATAAACCCCCAGCCCTGTTGGATGTGGCGGATCAATGAATCTGCCTTATATTGGGTCATAATGCAGATCTTGCGAATACCGGAATTAACACAATTGGACAGCGGAAAGTCGACAATACGAAATTTCCCCCCAAAGGGTACCGCCGGTTTAGCGCGCCAATCAGTCATATTCATTAATCGTGAGCCACGGCCGCCAGCCAAAATTAAAGCAATCGTATTTTTTGTTAACTGGTGGATATTATGATAGGGCTTTGACATGGTATGAGTTTACCTAAAAGGTTTAAAATTCAAACCGTCATGTTACCACGGGCGTCAAAAAAAAGGCGGGCACTTCCTATGCCCAAAGTGAGGAGGTTTTAATCTGTTAAAAAGCTGAGCAAAACCCGCTGGGTCGATGCCTAGTTGCTTCGTTGCTAAGTAGTGAGCCGCCTCAAGAAAGAATATTGGCTTCAGGAACTGGATCGTAATGATCGCCTGTATGTGCGTCTACGCGGCGAGCGAGACTCATGGCCGTAAAAAACGCCTACCCAACTAAGCTTAGTAGAGTCTTTGAGACAAACGCGTTGTTCAGTGGATACCGTTGGTTTATTGGAATTAAAAGTGATGCGCGTATAAACGCAGAAATCAGTAAATTTGGACATGCGGCTACCTTTGGTTAGGTTATTATTATAGACAGGCTGTTAATGAACACAGTTGTCGGTGATCCAAATCGGCAAGTATTAAAAAATCAAGTTAGTTGCTTATCTCTATCATGTTGTTGTTTCTTACAGACAAGATGACGTAAATTATGAACAGTTAGCCGATCGTTTTTATGCCGTCGATTCATAATCTACACCTGTTAAATGGGGCTTTGCAACCTTTATTACCGGGATGAATCCATTACTTGTTTTCAAAAAATAAAGTACGGATCGGAAATCCAGACTATGGCACCGTTAAAAATAGAATATAGGCAAAATAGCATTCAAAATTCACCATTAGTCATCGTTGTATTTTCAAATCAATTGAACAGGTTTAATCAATATCATCAACATCATGGCTATCTGTTAGTGGTAAATATAAACACTTTTTTCTTATAAAATTTGCAGCTGTTAGCTGCAAAATCCTAGTGCAAGGTGATTAATTACAACTACCTTGCAGTGACCAGACTCAACAGCATCCTTATAACTCGCCATTCTTAATGCCAACTGGCGAAAGTCTCCATATTTCGTTGTTGTATTCGGTGATAGTTCTATCCGTTGAAAACTTGCCACTGCTGGCACAATTGATAATACTCATACGGGTCCACCGTTCTTTGTCTTGATAAGCTTCCGCCGCCCGCTGTTGGGCATCGATGAAACTACGAAAATCAGCAATGGTCATCCACGGATCATGAGGACTTTTGATGGAGCCCAGGATGGTATCAAAAATGCCCGGTTCAAATTGATTAAAATGACCGACTTCGAGCATTTCTATCACTCGCTTAATGTCATCATCAGCATTGATGATACTGACCGGATCATAATGGCATCTCATGGGCTCTATTTGCTCCTCAGTCAAACCAAATAAGAAGAAATTTTCCTCGCCCACTTCTTCCAAAATTTCAATGTTTGCCCCATCCAACGTACCGATGGTCAAGGCTCCGTTCATCATGAACTTCATGTTACCAGTCCCTGAGGCTTCCTTACCCGCCGTCGAAATTTGCTCAGACAGATCGGCGGCTGGGCAAATCTTTTCCATAGCCGATACGCGGTAATTTGGAAAAAATATCAGCTTTAGTTTATGTCCAACATCCGGATCATGATTAATGACATTGGCCACGTTATTGATCAGTTTGATGATTTTTTTTGCCATGTAGTAGCCCGGCGCCGCTTTGCCACCGATGATGATGCAACGGTCAGTCCAGTTAGCGGTATCGCCACGTTTAATACGATCATACAGGTGAATAGCATGCAAGACATTCAACAACTGACGTTTATATTCATGGACCCGTTTGACTTGGATATCAAATAAGGCGTTGATGCTTAATTCCATCCCCAGCTCTTGTTTTTTAAAATCAATCAATCGTTGTTTGGCCGCTTGTTGGATCGCATACCAACGGGTACAGAACCTTTTGTCATGCGCATAAGGTTTCAGTTTTTGCAGTAACGACAAGTCAGTCAACCAGCCCTCGCCGATGGTTTGGGTAATAAATTCAGCCAAATCTGGATTACAGGCCGCCAGCCAGCGCCGGGGGGTTACACCGTTCGTCTTATTATTGAATTTAGCTGGCCATAATTCATAGAAATCCCGGAACAAGCCATGCTGTAGCAGCTTGGAGTGCAATGCAGCCACTCCGTTAACTGAGTGGCTGCCAACAATCGCTAGATATGCCATCCTGACCTGTTGCTCTTGGCCTTCTTCGATCAATGACATCCTGGCTAGACGCTCATTGTCTCCCGGCCAATGTGCTGACACTTCGGCCAGAAAATGTGCGTTAATTTCGAAAATGATCTCTAGTAGCCTAGGTAATAGGTGCCTAAAAAGGTCGACCGACCAGCGTTCCAGTGCTTCTGGTAATAGCGTATGGTTGGTGTAGGCCATCGTTTTACGCGTGATGTCCCAAGCGTCACTCCAAGACAACTCATGAATATCGACCAATAAGCGCATTAATTCGGCAACGGCAATGCTCGGATGGGTATCATTCAATTGGAAACAGTTCTTGTCGGCAAATTCTGAAAAATTATTGCCGTGCCGACCGACCCAGGTTTCGATTACATCCTGCAAGCTAGCAGACGCCAGAAGATATTGCTGGCGTAACCGCAAGGACTTACCGTTTTCATTGGCATCATTCGGATACAATACCATGGTGATGTTTTCCGCGGTGTTTTTGGCGGCGACTGCTTCGGCATACTCCCCCGCGTTAAATTCATGTAAATTGAATTCTTCCGTCGCTGCCGCCTTCCAAAGCCGCAACGTGTTCACGGTGCCGTTTTGGTAACCCGGAATGGGGGTGTCGTAGGGGACGGCAAAGACATCTTGTGTATTTACCCAGGTGACACAGTGACGGCCTTGGCCATCGATATGAATTTCGGTATGTCCGCCGAATTGAATACGTTGTTTATACTCCAGGCGTTGGACTTCCCAGACATTGCCATTAAGTAGCCAATGGTCTGGCTTTTCAACCTGTTCACCATTCACGATGGCTTGTGCGAACATACCGTATTCGTATCGTAAGCCGTAACCTATTACAGGAAGCTGCAAAGTCGCGCAACTGTCGATAAAGCAAGCCGCCAAACGGCCGAGACCGCCATTGCCCAAACCAGCATCGGGTTCATTGTCGAGCAATTCTTCCAGGTCTAGCCCGAAATCGTACAGAGATTGTTTCAAGTGAGCGTCTAAACCTAAATTCAGAACCGCATTGCTGAGCGTTCGGCCCATCAGGAATTCCATGGATAGGTAATAAGCTTTTTTACAATCCTGCTCCCGGTAAGCACAATTAGTTCGTTTCCAGCGTTCGATCAGCCGGTCGCTAATGGCCAAAGATAACGCTTCATAGGCATAGTGCAGTGAAGTACCCTTTTCGTCCTGCCCAAGTCTGTGGCTATAGTAACGCTTAAAATCGGATTGAAGACTTTGACTGTCCATACCCAAACTAGGCAGAGCGGTGATCGCGGAATTTGGCTGGCTAACTTTGAAACGACGGTGTGACATAGGGCGAATAGATGGATAAAAAACCGTATAGTATGGCTCAATATTGCACTACTATCCAGAAATAGTTCTTAAATACGAAGTATTGGTTTGCCATCCATACAACCCCAGATCAAAGAAGGATCAGGCTTGATTGGATAGCTTTTTATTGAAAGGTAAGACCTTTAAGGGGTATGCTGATCTTAAATCACTACAGAAAGAGGTTAGCTGTCATGAACCGCCATTTAAGCCTACTTCGATTAATATTTCAGGATCCGGTCAGTGCAAACATTCACTGGCGAGAAGTTGAATCCTTGCTTCATCACTTGGGTGCCACAGTAGAGCCTACCCATGGTGCCCGATTTCGTGTGGTGCTAAATGATATCGAGATCATTTTGCACCATCCTCACCATGGCAGTGTCTGTACTAAACATGACATCAAGCAATTAAGGGAATATCTTGCTCACGCTGGCATTAGTCCGTCACGCTACGAAACTGAAAAAGATCAGCCTTAGCAACTTTAGACCACGCCATAATTTATGGCATTGGAAGTGCCAGAAGCTGCGGGGCTTCATCCGATTTTAAAATTTGCGACACGACCGCAATTAACTTAGAATCCAATGAAGGGTTTTTTTCAAAATAAGGCGTGTACGTTAACTCTTTATTTATCTGCTTCAAGGGTTCGGCTGGTTCCAGATATTGGTCGGAAGGGTAGGCATTAGCTAGTCATTTTCTTATTATGGATACGCTGACAAACCAGACTGTAATTGAAAAGGTTTTTCGAGAAAATCCAGTTTTATCTCGGATCCGGCTTAAGGCGGATGAAATACAAGCCGACTATGAGAAGGCCAAACAAGATTTACACCACCTGAAACACATGGGTATGCTTTTCGTCAATGAGGGATTTCGTGCAACGCTAGCCAAACACCCCCTCACCAAGGCAAGAAACAGCCCATCCTTTTCTCTCAACGATATAGTACGAGCCTGCTACGCTCTAGCCGAAGCTTTCTTGTTGGAAGGGGCCAGACAAGGTGATGCCTGGTGTTACAGCACACTGGGGACTGTGGCGTGCCGTCAGGGCGACATAGCGGCACATTCCGATCTCAAATGCGGCTATTACACACAAGCGATAGCATGGTATCGATGGGCCACGGCACTCGAAACACCACCTATTGCCAGTGGTTATCCTGCCATTACACGGGAAGCGATTGATGCCTCCACCTTCTACAAGTTAGGTCACCTTTACTATATGGGTCTTGGCGATACTGTGGCAGTCGACCACAACAAGGCCCTTGAATCCTTTGAGTATGGCGCACAATACAACGTCCCAAGTTGCTTATTTGAGTCGGCTGTCCTGCATATGGACCAAGGCGAACTAGCAAAAACAGCAGAAGAATCCACAAGGCATTTTGACTTAGCCTTCCAGCGTCTTAACGCGCTTATTCAAACAAACGTTGAGAACAGTATTGCCGATAGGGTTCTTATTGGTTGTGCCTACGAACAGTTTAGCGATGCTTACAAAAAGGGGTTGGGCACCCAGCCTGATGAGGAAAAAGCAAATCAGTTCCGAGAGTTAGCATTAGCGGTTTTTAAGGAAGCTAGTAAAGCGGGGCATTTACTGGCGCGTTACAAACGCTCATTCCTCACCGCAGAAGATGCGCTTAAGCGCGCCGATTCGTCATTGTATCAAAAAGCGATTCAGTTGCTGGATCAGGCGATTGCTGGACCAAATAATGATTATGCAGCAGAGGCCGTGACTGCCAAACAGGCGGAAGCTCATCTCTGGGCAGGGCGACTTTGGGCCAAATCCAAAAACGGCTTCAAAAAAGCTTGCGACCGATATTATAAGGCTATCAAGTACGGTAATGATCAGGCAGTCATTGAGCTAGCCGCGATCTATTATGACGGTGATGGTAAGAAAACTTATCCCAAACAAGCCAGGAGCGTATTAGAGAACCACCTAAAAAATCATCCGGATGACACCCAAGTACAACGTTTTGTCGATGAAATCCACTTCAAGACCGTTGCTGAATCAACTCAGAGCACGCCTGACGACTGGTTTTATTACGCCGATTTCCTTCATGATTGTATCTCACCCCCCGGCAATAACCCCAGTGAATTGAAAACACGTTATTTGGACGCTGAGCGATGGTATCGAAAAGCCAGTGAAGCAGGGCACACCGATGCCATGAATGGGCTTGCCATATTGCTTTATACGGGTTCTGACAAAAACGATGATCATGCACCGGAGAAAGCCTTACAACTTTGGCGAATGGCTGCTAGTCAAGGGAACAGTATGGCCGTCGATAACTTACTGGCCCTGTTTTTCGCAAATGCCTTCGAAATTGATAAGTAAAAATTATCATGGATCCCGTCGACAAACATTAACAGACCCTAACGCTGCAACAACCGCAGTTAAACTGTACGCGATGGGTTTGTTAGAATTACGTAAAATACTCAACTGTTTTAAGTAGATAGAAAACTCAAGAAACAACCTTTATTACTCGAAGCCATAAGATGCCCGCTGGATGCGAGTAGCGAAGATCACTAGGAGTAGATGCGTCATAACCGTAATCGAATCCTTGAAAAAACAATTCTTCGCTAATTCCCGAGGCCAAGGCGTGTTTCGCCGAAATCGCTACTAAGTTGGCCCTGCACGAAATCATCACTGAAAATGAATGGCTCCTTGCAAAGCGGTACCTTCTATACATACCGTCGGCTTATGGACTCCCTAACCTACCCTCCTTCAGTAGGTAACAGTTGGTCAAATTAAGTGGCCATCAATAATTGGCCACATTCATGCGGCATTTTTTCAAAACTAGGCCAGCACCTTCCTGAATGACCGCACTAAAATTGAAAACAGACATGTCGAAGTTTGGTTTTCAACCCGTTCGAATGACCGGAGTTGGCCGGAGCCGGACCTTTGGGAATTCAATCAATTCCAGAAAAGTTATCGATAACAAGTTTGCATCGATTTCAACTAAGCATGCATTTAACAATTACGACCACTTCA
>Ga0208264_1000500_pt1 | contig 11866 bp, 8 predicted proteins | sample LakWasMet31_HOW6_2_FD_183873 | JGI IMG/M metagenome (GOLD analysis project Ga0208264, IMG submission 183873) | Freshwater sediment methanotrophic microbial communities from Lake Washington under simulated oxygen tension - Sediment Metagenome... | ecosystem: Environmental > Aquatic > Freshwater >...
CAGCTGAACAGGCCTCATTGGCAACAACACCCCAAGGATCCCAGGAGGAAGGAAACAAAAATATTTTGGCTGAGCCATAATACCCAGGCAGCTCATGTTGCTGTAAAAACCCTGGAAATACCACGTCAACATGCTCCGCTAAACTAGCCGCGTGTTCTTTGGCATTAGCTAACAAGACCCCTGCGCCTAGCATTAATAACGAAACTTTCCGTTGTAACGTTTTGGCCACCCCAGCAGCTACATCTATTGCAAATATTGGATTTTTTTCTGGTGCAAAACGTCCAGAGAACATAAAGTCGTACTTTCTGTTTTCGGTGTTTGTTGATTTAAATGCCTCAAAATCCGTACACAGATGCGATTGAAAAATCCGCTCCCGTTGTATGCCATAGCTTTGGTACAGATTAATTGATCCTTGGCTTGCCCCTAAGAATGTCGGCGAGAATTTAAACACAACCCGCCGCACTATGCGGTGCACGATGGATAAAGTTTGCTCAGAATCAAAAGTGCCATCAGTCCAAGGTATATGCGCTTTTTTGTGAAAAAGCGCATAAGCAAATGCTAATAATGACGTTGGATAAAAACCGGTGGTGATTATTACATCAGGAGCAAACTCCCGTAGAACCTTGTTAACATCCAAGTTGTAATGGATATAGCGATTCTTCCACACCAGTGTGCATTTTTTAAGAACGGTATATTTAAAACCCTTCTGCTCCAATACCCAGTCCCTGTTACCTTCTCTTTCTGAGCAATAAACGACCAATAAGTTATCTATACCCCAAACTTTGGCTAAGCGTTGAAAAACTGGCGTCCGATAAGGTGCTGGCATGTTGATGACAATGGCAACCCGTATTGCGGGGGTGGATTTGTTGGCAGTCATTGATTACTCGCAATGTTCAAGATTATCTAATTGAATCTCTAGAATAATTATTCGTTCATGGTGACCGGTCGAACCATAATTGGATAATATTTAGAGTTTTCTAAAATACAAATTTTCTTACAAAAGTTTAGGCTCGCGTTACAAACAATTACCCTGTTTCAAGTTACTATGATTTTCCCGTTCGTCCTGAGCTTGTCGAAGGATGGACGGGGAAATCTGGACATCCCGCTGCCCGCCAAACCGCTCATGCTTCGACTGTGCTCAGCACGAACGGTTTAGCGGGAAATGTCAATTCTGGAAGTTTTTTTATCAGAATCCTTAATCCTGAAGTGCTTCAAAAAATTAGGCTGTTTGACGGATGAAATGTTTGAAATAACTTCCAGCAATACGAACAAAGTCTATACAAAAATAGATAGGTAAGATTAATTTAGGACAATTGTTCCAACCATACCAAAAGCGTGCCGGTATATTAGCGGGGGAGCGCATACCGGTAAAATAGTTTAAAAAGCTTTTAATCGAAAACCGAGATAATACAGTCGTCATGCCAGTAGCATCAACATAAGAAAACACCCGACATTTCCTGCTAACATAAACTTTAAATCCGGCACGGGCGGCCTTAAAGGTATAGTCATAATCAGCTGCGTAATGTGGCAGATGTTTTTCATCATAAAAGCCGATTTCTTTGAATACGGCAATAGGAAACAAAGTGCCGCGTCCAGAAGCATGGGTTATTTCGATTATATCTGGGTCATCCGGTAAATGGTTATCAGTAAAATCAACGTGTTTAGCGGTGGCCATTAACCAGTTTTGTCTATAGCCAATATCCACTAACTCACCATTTTTAATATCATGGATAACTGATGTAATAATGGAATTGGGGTATTTTTTGCTGCACGCCGACAGCTGCTCCAAATAATCTGGATGCAATTCGGTATCGTTATTTAAAGTTAATAGAAAATCATCTGCTTGGGCATGTTCTAGCACATGCTTAACACATACATTTATTGCGCCAGTCCACCACAGTGAACTATCGGCTGGCAATAGTTGTACATCAGGAAATTCGGTTTTTAAGCGTTCAGAAGTTCCGTCAGTGGAACCGTGGTCACAGATGACTATTTTAAAGTTTTTAAAAGTTTGTTTATTTAACGAAGCTACGCATTGAATAGTATAGTCAATGCGGTTAAATACTGGTATGCATATCCATATATTCATTTAGAGTCAGAGGGCAATTGATGATTGACGAACCAGAAAGTTGTGCCGGAAAGAAACCAAAAAAGGTAGCCAACTTCTTCAAGGGTGTTATTCATTAAAGCAAAGAGAATAAAGAATACTAGAGCACTAAATAGATACGAACCTTGTGGATTTAACTTCTCAACTCGGGACATTTTATAAGCCGCAGACAATGTCCGAAATATTAAAATAGAAAGGATAGAAAACCCCAAAAGACCATGATGCATTATTGACATTAAAACAAAATTATGGGGATGCAGCATATCAAAGGCACGTATATTTTCGGGTAATTTTGAGCCTTTTACCGATTCCTTACTACGTAAATCAAAAGCTTCCCTATAGGATAAACCTGTTAAAGGACGATTATTTAGTTCTTCAAAGGCTATAAAAATAACACTAGCCCTTGCATTTGTTGTGGTAGTTGTTTTAAAAGTTTCACTCGCTCTGTTCATGCTGCTGCCAAGGATATCCACATGGCTAAACGAGCTTACAACACCCATTAATCCTATAACTAATAAACCTGCGATAGTTACCATAGCAAGATCCTTCACTTTTTTACCTCTAAGAAAAGCTAAGCTCATTAATGCTAAAGCAATACCGATAAAGGCCGAACGGTGCGCCAACAAAAATATCCCTGTCAAAGGCAAAAATGCTAATGTGCGTTTTCGCTCCCAACAAAAAAAAGCTAACACGCCCAAGGCCAACATAATACTCGCATCTCCATACCCTAATCGATACGTTCCTTGACCTTTTAAAATCCGAACAGTAGCCTCAGAACCAATCAAAAAAGGCTGTCCAAAGGGGAAAACCAAAGAAAGAAAGATTGCAAAATAGAGTAGTTTTCTTAATTTTTCACTATCTTTATATATTACCAAAGGTAGAAAAAAATAGATTACTTGGGTGTTAACTTTTGTGAGCCGAACAATTGCGTCAAGAGGTACGTTATCAAGTAAGCCGTTAACAGCTTTACCGAAAAAAAAGATAATATATAACACAACGAAAAATGCGGTTATTTTTGTAGAAGTCGTTTGATCTACTTTGAATTGTCGGTTAAAGAGAACTTTAAAAAAATAAATTAACGCATAAATTGCGGCTACTGCATATGCTAAATCAAGTGGAAATATAGTGACGCCTGCAACAGTTGCGCTCAAATTACTTATAAATTTTTGCGCCAGCCCTTGTACGAATAAAAAAATTAAAGCTAAATAGGCAATGACAGTTGGCCATATGACTAATACTATGGTTACAAGAATTATAAGGGTAATTTCTATCATTAAATTTATATTTAGGTTTTATTTCAGTTAATCCGTAAGATAATAGGCTACTTTTGGGCAATTGAATTTGGTATTTAAGCTGTTACTCTTGTTCTGTAAACAGCCCCGCGTATAACGAGATTGTCCTTTTTGCGTTTATCTCAGAATTATAAGCTTGCTGTGTATTATTAAACATTAGATCAATCTTCTCTCTATTATCACTGGTTATCGCCAAATCCAATTTTCCCGCCCAGTCCTCCTGATCATCTGGTTTTGCTAGGTAGCCCGCTTTACCATGCAAGACCATTTCGCGAGTACCATCAATATCACTAGTTATAACCAACGTCTTCATTGCGCCAGCTTCCAGTATAGGGCGAGCAAAATGTGGTTCCGTAAAAGGAGCTGCAATAATGTTAACTTCTGCTATATAACTAGCTATATCAAAGATTACACCGGGGAAAAATACACAGCCCTGAAGCTGGTTGTCATTTATGATATTTTGCAATTCAACCCGAAGGTTCTTTTTTCCGGTTAAGAAACGTAAAACTGATTTTAGCTTGCTTGGGATTACTTGTTGCTGGCCTTCCCCAAAAAAAACTAACACCGTTTTGGGATGTTTTGGGTGTATCTCTGCAAAGGCTTTCATCAATGTTAGCGCGCCTTTTGCTGGCGTGTTCCAACCTAGGATAGCGATGATGATGCTGTCCTTGGCTATGCCCAAAGTATCACGAAAGTTAACGAGCCTGGTGTTTTGCCAATCGAATTTTTCAAAATTGACAAAATTGGGTATTACCACCCCTTTTTCACCTGGAGAAATCCGATTGATTTCTGAATCGCATAATCCAATAACCACGCTACTGCAGCTGGATATAATATTTCTTAGTAAGCTATAACGTAATTTGAAATTTCCGTATTCAAGAAAATCACGCAAATGCCAAACTAATGGAGTGCCGACCGATTTTACAGCTAGGCCTTCGGCAATTAATACGGTTGAATTAAGGTGAACTATATCGGGTTGTTCTTTGGCAATTATCTGCCTCATTCTAAAATAACTAGGTAATAATTTCAGATAATGCTTTATATAGGTTTTTAGGTCGTGGTAAAACTTAAAATTAAATGGGTTTAGACATTGGTTTTCTATAGTGCAATGTGGCATTTTGCCTAAACCAGTATCTACAACACATTTAATATTGGCTTGTCGGTAAAAATCAACAGCACGACCCTCTTCTATAAAATACACAACAATGTCATATTTCTGTTTTACATATTCAAGTAAATAGAACAAACTCATTGTTGCTCCACCATTGACTCCAGTGTGGTGGACAAATAAGATTTTCGCTGGTTTAGTCATATATTAGTGTTCGATTGTGAGAGCTAAATAGCTAAAAAACTCAAGTCTTGGTTAGGAAATGGCTTATTTTCATGTTTATGCGCCCGTATCCCCTCAAGCGTTTTAACCAGAATTTCCATGCGATGCAGTTGGGTGTGGTGGGTTCGCACGTATTCTGCGGCCTTCCGCCCCATATCCTGACGCTGTTGTTCCGACAATGATAATAGCCATTTAACTTTATCAACCGCTTCTTGTATGGTTTTATAATAGTGACAATGCTCGCCATCTTTTAAGATCTGGTCAAACTTTGGTGAATATCCAGAAACGTAAGGTATTCCAGTTGCGATAGTGTTGAATATTCGGTTAGAGTCATAATAGTCAATATCACTAAATTGTGGCCCACCAATAGCAACGCGAGCGCTATTGTAAGTATCTACTTGGCTAAAGAAATCAACTGGACCTTTAGCATAAGAATACTCAGACCATCCGTGCCCGAATAAAGCAAACTTATCACCAAATTCTTCGTGAAAGGCTTTGATTAAATAGGGCCGTTGTTTTGCACCAGGCATTGATGCAAAGGGCTTTCTTGGACGATGCAGACTAGCAATCATAACCAAGTCATATTTTTTTTCTGCTTGATTGTTAATGGGCTGATTGAAGCTGACATGGTCATACGCTGCAGGAAGTAAATGGATGTGTTTAGCTCCCTTAGATTTGAAATGCTCTGCCATTCTACCTAGGCCCTGATTAAAACAAACATCGGTGTATTTAACCAGTGAGATCAATGATTTTGGATAAGGTGCCACCCAAAAGTTTCCAAAAGCATCACCATTCTCGTTACAAAAAACAGGCTTTGCAGGCAGTTCGGTTAATCGTGCTAACATTTTTTCATCTAATGATCCGTCATACCAAATACCTTGCCAATAGATAGCATCTGCTTGAAAATCACGCGCCAATTCATATATCTTTTGACACATTTGTTTACTCCCGTGCTTTCTTCCATAAACCACGTAAGGCAGTATTTCAAGTGCTTCCAATCGACCACTTTCAACCATGTCAGAAAATATTTTGCGCCGTGCTCTTTGTTCACCCTCGACATTTTCCATGGGTAAATATAAAAGTCGTAATTTTTTCATACTCAATATCTTTGTTATGCGGATTTAGTTAATTTATTCGCTGAGCGTACGGCCAAAAAATCCCGAATTACTTTTCGGCAATGTTTGGCTGGGCCAAATAGCAGATAGGTCAATAATGCTATTCCACCAACGGCTATCTCAATAGGTAGCAATTGAAAGCCATTTAGGTTTGGTAGATAGTAGCGAGTTAGAAATATAAAAAAACCAACCCAAGCTGCTGCAGTAAATTGCGGGAGTAATATTTCAAGCGTAGTTAATAATTTGATGTTTAGTTTTTTTCCGAGTATCAAAATGTACATAATAAATCTTAGCCAGTAATAAACTGCCAAAGTGATCAGGATATACAACATTTGGTGCTGAATGGAAAAATACAGCATAACTGGCAAAAGCAATATTAGAAGAACTATCTGTAATTTGATTTGCTGGTATAACGCACCCAGGGCGCTACAAGCAGTGGCTGCCACACTAGCCAGCATTTCTACAGGCACAAATATCGCTGACAGCTGTACTAAAGGTACTGCGCTTTGCCAGTTTGAACCTAATAATACGTCGACCAATTGCGGCGCAGCAGAGAACATCCCTCCGCCTATTGGTATTAAGATGAATCCGGTAATGATCAGGCTTTTTGTATAGAGTTCTTTAAATTGCTGCTTGTCATGTTGTTGCTTTGCATAGGCCGGTAATAATGTGCCTGTGATTGAAACCAGTATATTATAAGCAGGCAAGGAAATTATGTTTCTGCTTCTGTTCCATAAGCCCAATTCGGCAGCTGGAAAAAATTTACCAATTAGAATGTGATCGATATTGGAACCTATAAAGGTCATAAAACTGGCTATGGAATATCCGCCGCCAAACCTTAGCATATGTTTGTAATCTGATAGCTTTAAGTTGATTCTAACTGAGTGTCGGGTTTTTAAGTAGGCTGCGACAAAAAGGATGATTAATTGGCTTAAATAGGCTGCGGCCAAGCTAAATACCCCGTAGCCGTAGTAAGCCATCACTATGCCAATTCCAGCGTTACTTATTAAGTAAGAGGTGGTTTCTGTGATGGAAAGAAACTTAAACTGCATGTTTCTTTTTAATAAGCCTACGGAAGTCGCAGATGCGCCAATTAACACAAAACTAAGGGCAATTACCTGGATGACGGGAGCAAGCTTAGGCGCTTCAAAAAATACAGCTAAGGGATTAGCCAGCCAATAGGTCAGGATGGCAAACAGGCAACCTGCGATACTTGAGAACCAGAATGATGCTTGTATATCTGCATCGTTTATTTCTTTTTTTTGCTGAATTGCCGCAGCAAGTCCGAAGTCCGAAAAATAACTGCCAAATTTTATAGCGACCAACGCTAATGCCATCAGGCCAAATTCTTCTGGTTTTAACAGTCTGGCCATGATGCCAAGCACTGCTAATTGCGAAACGCCTTTGATGATAGCACCAAAATAATTCCATTTGATGCTATGTAGAATGGAGGATTTACTCATTTTATTCTTAATAATTTATAAAAATTCTGGGCATGACGGCATTAAGTCCAGTTATTTTATAACGGCTGGGTGACAAACATCTTGATGATAATATAACAATTTGATGACAATTGATGGTTTTCTTCAACTAAATTGTGGTATTCGAAAACCATCATTCGTGGTTTAGAGAGGGTAAGCCTTGTAATCAGTTATTTTGATTTGTCACCCCCACCGTTCGTCCTGAGCCTGTCGAAGGTCAATAAAGCACACCGAATTCAAGTGGTACAACCAGCTCACCATGAACGGGCTTTAAAGATACTTAATCAGTAACTAACTGGTCTGACAAACTCATCACGAACGGTCTTTTTAGTCATCCATAGTTAAGATCGACCAATTATTAGTCTTGCTTGGTTAATTTAAGGCTCCATTTATAAGATGCCACACCAAAACCAACACCAACAACAATAGACACAGAAATTAGAATTAATGGATTTTCGAAAGAAATGCCGGTTAACACAGCTTTGCTTAATTTGTCAGGTGTTTGCAATAAGTAAGCAAATGTAGAAGAGTAACCTAATACACTGGCTGGAATTGCAGAAAGTTGTGGGATGTTAGCTGCATAGCATAAAGCTACTACAGATATGGCAACTGTTATTGCAGCCCAAAATGGAAAACCTAATATGACATCAGGAGCAATGTCTGTTAACTGTAGTGCAGTGACCCAAGCCATGAATACACCAAAAATCCCGCAAGTAATGGTATTTTTAACGGCGGCCTCATTGGCACCCAAAAAGTAATACGCTGCCCATGCGATAGTGGCAGCCCAGATTAAAAATATACCACTTAAAGGACCAACTGCTAAAAAGGTAGCAACGCCAGCCAATACGCCAATACTTACAGAAAGTGCAGTCAAACTGTTCATAGATATCTATCTCCAATTGCCCCAATTTAAATTAAGAATCCGTGCGGGGCTTTGCTCACGTCATCCTGTTAGTTCCATTTGTTTTTAACCGGCAGAGCTGCCAGTAACTTTAATACTACCATGTTTATCAAACAATCTGACGGTAAAATGTGGCGGTATTATGCTCAGTAATGCTTATAACTAGCTTAACAATCCATTGCCTGATTACGTATAACTTTCAGACAAGGCCTTCAATCTCAAAATAACGGCATACCGGCTGTGACGGAAGCTTTTGTGTCACTTTTCATTTGATTTAGCTAAGGCTTGTACGTACCTAGAATCCCTTATGTCAGTTTTTCTTGCAAAAAAAGCTCCCTAAGCACCAGGTATGTAGGGTGGCAATACGGGCATTGTATCTTTCATAAAACTTTGTAATCGTTGATCTGCTTTGGAGTCATCTTCACCCGGTGCTATGCTGGTGATAATTCTAATCAAAGTACCGTCGCTACGATTCATTGTAATGGCATCGTAGAACAAATACCATTTAGCCATGTATTCATTGGTGATTGATCGACCACGCTGTTGAAACCAGTAGTAAACCAGTTGTTTGCTGTCGGCTTTTTCAATCACTATTCGGTTAACTGAAATTGGCATTCCATCTAACTTTATGTCGGCAAAGGTTTGTTGGGTATGCCCTTTAATTTGCCAGCCATCGCCAGGAATACATGACTTTGGTGAATGAATGGATGCGCCAGTGCGCTGTGATTGAAAATAGGCGGTGTAAAAATTAACACCGGCTGGAAATTCGGGATTGCTAAAATTAAGAATGATGTAGTCTGTCAACTTCAGTTCATCCAGATATTTTTGGGCAATGTATTCGTTTTGGCCCTCCCATGCTGCAATAGTATGTGGAAAGTTTAAAAACACTTTGCGATCAGGAATGATTTCTTCCCTTCCAGCCAGGTATTGGGACATGATTGAGGATAAAGCCAACAATACCAATACTGTCCAGAAAGATTGGTTAATTGTGGTCTCATTATCATTTGATTTTGGTGCTTTGCCCCACTCTTCAGGTATTTTTACTAAATCCGCAAACGCCAGTTTTTGGCCATTCATTCGTGTAAACAACCACATTTCTAACAGTAACAAGGCCAAACAGGCCATAAACACGATCCAGCCTTCAAAATCGTGCAAAAATCCTTCCGCCATTTCGGTACCCCAGTATTGCACCATGATGCCGATAACACCGATACGGAAACTATTCATAAAAATAGTCAAAGGAATGGATGATAAAAATATTGCGCACTTTTGCCAAATCTTGCCATTAAATAGATACGCGCATAAAAAAGACAAGCTAGCCAGCGGAAACAAATAGCGTAAACCACTGCAAGCATCGACAACTTGCAGTTTATAACCACCCAAGTCGATAACATTGCCTTCCAGATAAACCATGATACCGCATGCACGTATAAACTCCACCCCGATCCATGATGAAATCAACTGCAGTTTGGAAGACAGGTTGTTCAGTATAAAATTGGGAAAAGGCACCATGAAAATTAAAAACAACAACGGCACAGCTGCAATTCGCAAGCCATGCATTCCGAAGACAGAAGCAAAAATACCTGTCACCGTTAAGATAAAAGCATATTGTTCGATTGTCTTTAATGTGGCTAACCCGCCGAGTGTACCAAGGATTAAGCCAATGATGATTAAGATGATACCGGGCAGAGATTCTTTAAATTGATGAACAAACCTGAATTCATGACGACGTAACCAGATAAAGTAAGCACTAATGACTGGCAGAAAGAAACCATGACCATATTCCTCAGTATTAATCCAAGTGGTAACCATTTCCTTCAAACCCACCCTGAAGGTAAAAATCAACAAGGCGATAGTTACCAACCAATAGATCGCTATTGCAGGCGTTTTAGACGTGTGGATAGTTGGTACATTCATATCTGTAGTCATAATGGGGGGTCTCTAAAAATTACTTTTTCCATAAAATTGACGAATCTAGGTCATTGATATTTATAAGTTCCAATTTATTCAATATGAATTAATTGAGACCGGCATAGTTCAATTTACTATGTTGTCTAACCAAAAGATCAAAACTAAGCAGTCTGAAGAGTCTATCGAGATAGTTGCATCTTGCGCTATTAGCTAAGTATCGACATGAAACCAATTCCTTTTATAACAATAACATACCAATCGCTAACAAATTTGAAGTGAATTTACTTTGTAACCTTTACACCAAATCAAGGTTAGGCAATGCTTAAGTAAGTCTAATTCTAAGAATTGTACACATTATACTGAAAGCTAGAAAAAAACGAATTTTAAAAAAATTCTGCCTTTGCTAAATTAAGCCAGTTAATTGTTAATACACTGTTAATTTTTATAATGCTAACTTAGTTATAAATTAGAATACTCTTAGTTAAATAATACAATAACCTCCACAAATTTATTGGACTGCATTCTTTTCCATTAATTCATAGCATTGCTAAAAACTATCTATCCTCAGTTTTTCTTGTTGCAACAATCTGAGTTAACCAATGAATATAGGTAACTAGGTAAGCGTTATTAAAGGTAGGTGCGGATTTATTCGCACCTACCTGTGAAGGTTGATGATTGCAGCACGCTATTACTGAATAGTTGCTGAATTTTAATGTGATTATCCTGGATAAAGTGCTAAGCCGAGACCAATTTATTACAATTTGGCTAACACAGCCGCTACTGTTTCCCCCATAGCCGCAGGTGTTGGACAAATCGTTACGCCAAGCTCTCTTAATCTAGCCACTTTTTCTGCCGCTCCTTCTTCTGCAGAAGAAATAATAGCGCCAGCATGACCCATTCTGCGACCTTCTGGAGCGGTTAATCCAGCAATGTAGGCGACAACAGGTTTAGTCATGTTTTCTTTGGCAAATAAACCGGCTTCGACTTCTTGTGGCCCACCGATTTCACCAATCATGATCACCACTTTGGTTTCCGGATCGTTTTCAAAGTGTTCTAAGATATCGCGGTGCGAACTGCCGTTAATCGGATCACCGCCAATACCAACTGATGTGGAAACGCCAATACCCAAGGCTTTCATTTGATCAGCCGCTTCATAACCTAACGTGCCAGAGCGACCAACAATACCAACATTGCCTTGTTTATAAATATGTCCAGGCATGATACCCAGCATGGAACGACCGGGACTGATGGTTCCGGCGCAGTTTGGGCCGGTTAAGATCATGCGTTGCTCTATTGGGAAGCGACGCAGAAAGTTTTTAACCGTCATCATGTCTTGGGTAGGAATACCATCGGTGATTGCCACGCAATATTTTATGCCAGCGTCAGCCGCTTCCATGATGGAATCTGCCGCAAAAGCCGGTGGTACAAAAATAATACTGGCTTCGGCACCTGCCAGTTGCACAGCTTCTTTAACGGTGTTAAAAACGGGCAATCCCAAATGGGTTTGTCCACCTTTACCTGGCGTAATGCCGCCAACCACTTTTGAGCCGTAGTTGATCATATCTTGCGCATGAAAACTGCCGATTTTGCCGGTAAAGCCTTGGACGATGATACGTGTGGATTCGTTAATTAATATGGCCATGTTTATGCTCCTGCCTTTTCTTTAGCAACGACTTCATTGCGCGCTTGCACGGCTTTTTCGGCTGCTTCTGCTAGGGTATCTGCGGTA
>Ga0208264_1000502_pt1 | contig 11852 bp, 12 predicted proteins | sample LakWasMet31_HOW6_2_FD_183873 | JGI IMG/M metagenome (GOLD analysis project Ga0208264, IMG submission 183873) | Freshwater sediment methanotrophic microbial communities from Lake Washington under simulated oxygen tension - Sediment Metagenome... | ecosystem: Environmental > Aquatic > Freshwater >...
CATCAATTTTTTGAGACGTTGCAGATTCAATTAAATTCAACGCCGCCTCACCATTAGCTTTTTGAACATCTTGTCCTTTTTTAAGAACCGCTACGTCAATTGCTTCTTTAGTTTCCGCGCTCTTGACTACGGAAGCCAGTAAACCTGTTGTTGCGCCAATACCGCTTATCGTACTCATAATTTTCTCCGAAAAATTTAACCACAAATAGTTATCGGCTATCCCGAAATTATCTTTAACGCCAAGCTCAATCTTTAGCGGCAAAAAACTGCCACCCAGCAAAAAAAGCCTACCCCACGTCTCCGTCAAAAAACTGACCCACCCAAAAATCATAATTTTAAATATTAAAATTCAACAAGTTATATTTTATATTGGTATTGGCACAGAAATAGCTTAGTAGTTTACGACGATTAAACTTTCATTTATTTTCTACCAGGAGACCACCATGGCCGGCATGATAATCAACACAAATCTGGCATCGCTCAACAGCCAACGCATGCTTGATAGAACCAACAATGACTTAAAAACCTCAATGGAGAGACTATCTTCAGGATTAAGAGTCAACAGCGCCAAAGATGATGCGGCAGGGTTAGCGATCAGTAACAGAATGACTTCGCAAATACGCGGCATGACGGTCGCGACAAGAAATGCTAATGATGGCATCTCCTTGGCTCAAACCGCTGAAGCGGCAATGGGAGTACTCACCGACACCATGCAACGTATGCGTGACTTGGCTGTGCAATCAGCTAACGATGGCGCGGTAACTGGCGCGGACAGAGACAAATTAAACTCAGAATTTAAACAACTCAACGACGAGTTAACTCGAATTGTCACCAGTACAGAGTTTAACGGTAAAAAAATCATTAACGGCAGTTTAGCGGGGGGTGTAGATTTTCAAGTTGGCGCAAATACTGCTAATGATAACCGGATAGCTATCAGTATCGCTAACTTAGCCTCTACGCTTACTAGCGTGACAGCAGCCACCGTAGGCGATGGTATTTTGACGGCCTCTGCAGTAGCAGCAACAACATCTACTAATTCTGCAGGATCTACAATAATTACCGCATCTGCTGTAGCGGCAACTTATTCCGGTGGCGGTGCGCAAGGGGCTAGAGACGCAATTAACGCGATAGATAATGCCATTAAATCCATTGATACCTCTCGCGCTAAGTTAGGTGCGGCTCAAAACCGATTCACAACCACTATTTCTAACTTACAGTCATCTATTGAGAACCAATCAGCAGCGCGTTCACGAATCACCGACACTGACTTTGCTATGGAAACCGCTAACTTGAGCCGCACTCAAATACTACAACAAGCGGGTACGGCGATGTTGGCACAGGCTAACCAATCAACCCAATCTGTACTTAAACTTCTCCAATAAAGCAGGCACAATTAATACTAGATATATACTGCTTAGCATCTCAATAAGTCTAAGCAGTTTTTTGAACTCTGTTGATAGATCATTATGACTAAAGCCCTTCTTACTCTAGCACCCACTACCAGTTCATTAAAAACAAATGTCTTTGGTGATAAATATCTATACAACCTTAATCGGGGTAGTTTTGAGAAGATCAGCGCACAAGCAATATTTGATGCCGAGTTCAGTAAATCGTTATTAGAGGAAGACACTTTAAACTTAATTATCGGCACCGATTCTGGCCTGCTGCCAAAGTATGTTCAACAACATGGGATACCTTCAGGTTCGCGCTATATTTTTATTGAGCCTGAGCAGATTTTGGAGCAATTGCACAATCACCAATTACTTGAAGAACTCTCACCGGAAATTGTTTGTACGACTCCTGATCACTGGGAAGAACAAGCAAATAAATTCAAGATAAACGAATACTCTTACATTAATGGTATTAAATCATTTAACGCCATTTGTGCTCAGCAAGCTATTATTGAAGAATATGCAGAGTTAACCTGGCAAATCACCGAGGCTATACGTAAACTGCATGAACTCCACAACACATCTATCGGTTATCAGCCTTTTATTATTCGTCAAATAGAAAATATTGCTGAAAATATTTTACCGGTCTCCTTACTAGCCAATACTTATGAAGGCAAGACTGTCATAATTCTTGCTGGTGGGCCGTCATTAACTTCGGTTTTTCCATGGCTGCTAGAAAACCAAACCAAATTGGTTATTTTTTCAGTTTCACGAATTTCTCGCCAACTGATTGCCGCTGGTATTGAGCCTGACTTTGTATTCTCAGTAGATCCTCAAAATGAGAATATAGATGTTAGTCGAGAAATGTTTTTATTCAGCAAAAAAACAATTTTTATAAATTCCTACCATGTGCAGCCTGCATTAATTAACCAATGGCACGGACAAAGTCTTTACTTAGGCGCAAGACTACCTTGGCAATCAGATCTTAACATTACTAACCTTCAAGGTAGTGGGCCTACTGTCACTAATTCGGCATTAACAACCGCTCATAATTTTGGCTTTAAACAAATCCTTCTAGCAGGTTTTGATTTGTGTTTTACCCAAGAAGGCATAAGCCACGCACAAGGTAGTGATGAACAATTAGCAGGGCCTCGATATGACCCAACACTATTACAAGTTGAGACCTACAGTGGTGAATACAGACCCACTAGCCATGGTTATTACACCGCGTTAGTGACATTAGGAAATCAGGCTAAAATGATAACTGCGGCTCATCGGGAGATAATTAATCTTGCCCCCACTGCCGCGAAAGTTGAACATATCAAGCATATTCCAACTTCAGAAATTACCTTACCTGACCTTAACCCTGAAGACATAATCAACGTAAAACAACTTATACCCGAACTAACAAATGACTTATTGAATATCCATTATCAAGCAGCCATTGCTGAGTTAGAAAAGGCTGCTTTTCAAATCGGGGCCATAATTAAGCTATCCCAAAAAGCGCTGAGTATCAACCAGAGTATGTATAGTGCTGACGACAGGATTGAGAACTATAAGGAAAAGCGTAAATTAGATGGTATAGAACGACAGCTCCAAAAAAAATACCAAAAATACAGCACGCTGATAAAAAAATTTGGTGTGCGGCAATTTATAAAAATAAACTCACCGCATGACTCCGATGAGTGGGATGCAAAAAAAGCAAAAAAGCTAGGTGATATTTATTACAAGGCCTATCAGGCTGGCGCAACTATCTTATTAGCTCTAATTAATGAAACAATAACCCGTATTAAAGCCCGACAAGAAGAGCTCAAACCAATCTCGGATATTAACGTATTACTAGCACAGTGGAACTTAGATAAAAGTTATCGTCGGGCTGATTTATGGCTCCAAAAGCACTCGCAGCAAGGCATCTCTCAGCACACTACCTTGGCGCTAAAACCCATGCAAGACCGATTCAAGCAGGTTTTTTCTAGCCAGGATACTGCCTTCAAAGCCAAAGTAGCCAAAACATCAACGTTACAGATGTTAAAAAGCAAAATAAAGCTGCTATTTCGATACCAAAAAATCGATGAATTAAAAAACCTAAGAGCTGGATTTATTAATGACTCCAAACACACTAATAAAGAACCCTATTTGTTATTAATAGAGGGCTATATTGCTGAACTTGACAATAATGCTGAAGTGGCTCTGGAACACTACAACAATATTATCAATATAGAGCACTCTCCACTGCTAGAAGAAGCACTACTTAGAATTGCCTCCATCAGTCTTGAGCAGCAAACCCCAGAAAATGCTTTTTTGGCCATTGAATGCCTTGCCCAGCTAAATCCGCTTTACCTACCTTACCAAGCCGATCTTGCTAGAATCTTGGGAAAAATCATGCTGGCAATTGACAGCTATAACGCCTACATCAATTTTTTCCCTGAAGATACTTTAAGTAAACTGAAACTTGCCGCTCTCTATATAGAAATCAAGGTCTATGAAGCAGCAGAATTGATGTTAGCGCATATCTTAAAAGAATCTCCAGATTTGGAATCGGCAATTAGCTTAAAAAACCAGCTTGCCAAGATAAAGGAGGCTAACGAAAACACAGCAACTGTGACTTAGTTGGAATTTATCAGGTTGTGCTTAAACCTCGCATCCCGAAAACCCTGGAACTTGCACTATTCAATTTGATAGGCCTGGACAGCTTTTCTGTCATGGGCAAGCGAAGCTGCTTGCTTTTGTAATACCTCTTTCTGAACTTGTATCACGGCTATAAATTGCCTGTCGGTCATTTGCATTAGAGTCATGATTTTTACAACTGCATCGCGCTCATAAGTGGATAATGGCAAGCTACATAACTCTTCCAAAGCGGCCTGCCGTTTAACCAAAACGTCATTCAGTTCATTCCAATCCCTAGTTTCAATAGCGCTATCGATAATCACAACATAACCTTCTAGTTGCTTCAATAGCGCAGCAGTAGAAATCATGGCCGACCTTTTTACTGATACATTTCAGGAATAGCATCCCAGGCTTGCTTTATTTCTTTCATCAACACCTGAACTTCATCAAGTATTTCAGTGTTGTTTTGAGCACTGGCTTCAAATAGCCTAGAATTAACATACTCATATAAACTCATTAAATTAGCGGCAATGTCGCCTCCTTTTTCTGCATCCAGACCGTCTATCAAGCCACCAACAATAGCAACTGCCTTGGAAATCTGCACACTTTTTTCTTGAAAATCGCCTCTGCTTATAGCTCCTTTTGCGGCATTTACGCGCATCAAAAAACCGCTCATCAACATCTGTATCAATCTATGAGGAGAAGCATCTTCGACCACTGTCTCGGTATGAACAGCGGCATATTTATTGGCATTATTTCTATATGCTAAAGGTGTCATGTTGACCTCACTTAACTGCTATTAAAGTTTTGCTAATTGGTTGGTTAAAAAAGCACCGGTAGACTGAAACTTTCCCACCGCTACGTCCATTGCAATAAATTGCTTTAGCAATGTTTTCTGCACATTATCTAAATGTAATTGAATTGTATCGCTTCTGTCACTGAGTTTTTTTAACTGCTTGTTTAGCGATTTTTGTCGAGTATCTAATGGTCCACCTGTTTGAAGATACTGATTTATCTTTGCATTCAAGCGCGTAGCAACACCGTCAGTCGATGAAAATACATCACTTACCGATGAAAGATTGGCCGCCAAAGCCTTATCAAGCTTTGCTGAATCCAGTGTCATGACTCCAGTTTTGTCTATGTCGATACCAATGGTTTTTAAAGAATTAAAACTATCTGATGCCGACGTAACTGGAGAGCTGGTTTGTTGGCGTAGATCGTTTCGAATACTACGTAATGTAGAATCACCGACTAACGCGCCATTGCTACCCCCAGTACTACCTGCAAATTTACCCAACTTATCGGTGGTACTGTTAAGTGCGTTGTAAGCAGTGACAAAATCAGAAATAGTTTGTTTAATTGCCGCATTATCAAGCTTGATATCGACATTCACATCTGTACCCGGCACAGCAGACTGCAAATTCAGTGTTATGCCCTGCAGCACATCAGACATCACATTACTACTGCGAGTAGCGGCTTGCCCGTCGATCAGAATTTTGGCATCCGCAGCTGCAACTCCGGTAAAGTTTGCTGGCGTGGATGTATCCAATCGACTCAAGCCTGCATCACCGGTCACTGCCACAGAGAACGCGTTAGCCACACCTGTCTCTTTAGCGGTCAACACCAACTTGGATATAGTTCCGGTATTGGTTGAATTATTGACGTTGATAATGCTCGCAGTTACACCATTATTACCAGAAGATCCATTAATCGCATCACGGATGCCTGCCAAAGTATTGTTGCTGGCGTCAATGGTTAACGAAAATGGCGTTTTAGTACCCACCGAAAACGTCAACGTACCTGAACCAACCACCTCCGTCGATCCGGTAAATTCTGTGTTTGAAATAGAATTTTGTGCTTTGGCCAATTGAGTCACTTGCAAGATATGCGCGCCAGCAACTGATCCTGCGCCAGCCGTGACCTTTAAAATCGTCTCATTTGTAGAGGTAGCTTGATGGCTTTTAAACAAACTACCGTCTGTAAGCTTTTGCACAGAAGTCTTAAAAGTTGACAATGCACTTTTAAGACTTCCTAATCCGCTCAATTGAGCGTTAGCCGCAGTTGTTTGTCGTGTAACGGCATCCTTCTGCGGCTGACCTTCTGCGGCAACCAACTGATTAACAATGCCATTAATATCCATGCCACTGCCAACACCTAATGACGATGAAATAGCCATTACTCTCTCCCGCTTGTATTCAAAAGCTTAAGCCCGATCCTGAAGCATGGCACCTTGCTGTCCTTCAAGATCCTGCATTCTCTTTATGAACGCCAGCATATCTTCAGAAGGAATTTGCCGAACCACGTCCCCGCTTTTACTATCAACAATTTTGACCACAACCTTTTTAGTCGAATCATCCACTTGGAATTCCAAATTACGATTAGTCGCCTGTAAGATTGAGTTTCCTTGAGCTGCTGCCGATTTCACTAATTCCAAAGATGTTTCTTTTCTATCCGCTTTTGATGCTGCATTTTGCGACTTTAAAGACTCTTCAGACTTAATTGCATTCTGCTTCTCTGTCTCTGTATTGCCAATACTCGAAGTAACGTTAGGTTCATTTTGCTTATTTCTCAGAACGGTCACGGGAACAAGCTTAGCTACATTTGTAATTTCACTGTTCATGACACCAACCTTCTCATTTATAAACTCAAAGAGGGAGACCCCAGTCCCCCTCGATTATTGCCATGATACCTATCTGAGCAAACTAAGCACTGACTGCCCTGACTGATTGGCTTGTGCCAGCATAGCTGTGCCAGCCTGTTGCAGAATCTGGTTACGACTTAAGTTGGCAGTTTCTGCAGCAAAATCTGTATCGGTAATCCGTGAACGTGCAGCTGATTGGTTTTCAATAGATGACTGCAAGTTAGAAATCGTAGTGGTAAATCGGTTTTGAATTGCACCTAACTTAGCGCGAGAGGTATCAATGGACTTAATGGCATTATCTATCGCGTTAATTGCGTCTCTAGCCCCTTGCGCACCGCCACCGGAATAAGTTGCCGCTACAGCAGATGCGGTAATTATTGTAGATCCTGCAGAATTAGTAGATGTTGTTGCTGCTACTGCAGAGGCCGTCAAAATACCATCGCCTACGGTGGCTGCGGTCACACTCGCAAGTGTGGAAGCTAAGTTAGCAATACTGATAGCTATTCGATTATCAGCAGCTGTATTTGCGCCAACTTGTATATCTATACCACCAGCTAAACTACCATTAATAATTTTTTTACCATTAAATTCTGTGCTAGTGACAATTCGAGTTAACTCGTCGTTGAGTTGTTTAAATTCTGCGTTCAATTTATCTCTGTCTGCACCAGTCACCGCGCCATCGTTAGCAGACTGAACGCCTAAATCACGCATCCGTTGCAAAGTATTCGTTAGCTCGCCCATTGCCGATTCAGCCGTTTGCGCTAAAGAAATCCCATCGCTGGCATTTCTTGAGGCTACAGTCATCCCACGTATTTGCGAAGTCATTCTGTTACTAATTGCTAACCCTGCGGCATCATCTTTGGCAGAGTTAACCCGTAAGCCAGAAGATAATCGCTCCATAGAAGTTGAAAGATTATTATTAGTTTCACTCAATCTACGTTGGCTGTTGATTGAAGCGATGTTTGTGTTAATTACCATTGCCATGATCTTATCCTCATAAAATACTCAAAAAATACAGTTTCTTAAAAACTGTCCTTCTAAACTCATAAGGGTTATCGGCGTGCTATCGATTTACTTTAATTATTTTTTCAAAATTCTTTGATAAAAGCTCTCACTGTTTAACTTTATTTTGCACTAGAAACTGTAGCTTTAATCCATAAGAAATCTTGGAAGTTAATGATTTCAGTATGCGGTAAGACACAATTCCTGCCTCCAGGTGGGATGCAACTAATCACTGTTTTACCGGCGAACAAAGCGACTACCATTGCCATAGATTCACAGCCCACTATCACATCACTACCCGCAATCTCTTCTAGCAATAAATGCAAGCCACCCATTTCAATAGGTAGTGCAAACTCATTTTGAACCCAACTATATTTTTCTGCGCTCTCAGATGGATGTGGACGAATCAAAATACGCTCAATAGGTTTACCTAAAGCAGAGACGTTCGAAAGAAAATATCGTAGTGCATCCTCCTCTACATACCCCCAATGATAGGCATTATCCATATCGCAGTCGGGCATGTTCACTAACAGGCTCACATACATAAAGTATGGCAATTGAATCCTGTGAAGGCACTCGTTGCTCTTGGATTGCATTCAGTTGTTGCTCTATATCTTTCAGGTAAGGGTTATTTACCAATGTAATTGGAAGTCCTGGAAATATTTCTTTTGCCATGTTTTCAGCCATAACATCGCCAATCCAAATTTCATCTGGCAATAAGATTTCACTTGCTCGAATAAACCGATCACGATAATTAACCCAGTGATCAATGAAAGCTGTAGAGCGTTTGCCCTGTGATCGCGCCCGCTTTATAGCGTTTATCTCAATATCTGATTGCCAACTTGTACCGCAAAGAATTGATGTGGACTGGTCAACGGCTTGTTCGAGAGGGAGGATTTGGATAGGGCCTAGCTTGCGCTCAAATATCTTGCACGCGGGCCCTTCCAAGCCATAACAACAATTAAGGCCGGTCTGGCGCACATAGCTACTGAGAATTTCAGCGCCACCCGCATCGTGAGCAATGATCGCAATCATGAATTTATACTGTTTAGAAATTCAGCTTGGAGAATTCCATATTCCAGCATATCGACCCTAGCACCCTCGAGGAATAAATGCTGACGGCGTGTACCTTCATGAACCATCCCCAAAGCATTAGCAAGCTTTATCATTCCAGTATTAGTCGCAGCAGTTCCGCAGTGTATTCGCTCCAGATTCAACTTATTAAATCCATGTTCAAGAAGTTTTTTTCCTGCTAACAATCCTACTCCTCTTCCCCAATGTCGCTTGTCTCCCAATATAATTGCAAATTCTGCAGTACGATTAATTAGTGATATTTCTTGGAGGCTTATATTGCCAATATGACCATCAACACTATGGCAAATAGCCAAGACAACACGATCTTCACGATTTAATGCATCCAAATAACCTTGAAAATAAGCTTTCGTCTTAAAGAATTTTCCATGTGAGTTATATCGACAAACCTCTTGGTCTTCAAACCAACCGGGGTAAGCACCGGCCAAGTCGGCTTCTATAAGAGGCCGAACGAAATAATCTGTATTGAGTTGGCAAATCATTTCAAGCTGTCCATTTGATTCCACACCTTTCGAAACGCTCGACCAATCAAATTCACGTCGTCATCTGTCAGTTCATGCATACACATGGCAAATCCTAAGTAGGTAGAATCGTGCAACTTTTCGGCCACGGGACAGATGCCTTTCTGATAACTCACTTCACGCTGGCAAATATCAGACGTCCAGGGAAATCCCTTAGAGCCATAGGCTATTTTTTGTTGGTACATAGGCAACAAATGGATATTGGTATAACCGCCCGCTAAACCTTTTATTCCCTCAGCTTCAAGCGCTTCAATAATACGCGTGCGCGATACGCCAAGTTGCTCAATATCTAAAACTATCGGGTATACGTAATAAGCATGAGTACAATCATCTTTAACAATTGGTGCGCGTAGGCCTGGCAAGCCCAGCAGCTCTTGGGTAAGAAGTTCGGCTGCCCCTTGGCGGCTGGCAACAAAGCCATCCAGCTTCTTCAATTGTTCAATACCAATGGCACACTCAATTTCTCCGAGCCTAAAATTATGGCCGACCATGTTACGTAAGTCCGAATCAGTGTTGTGGCCGACAACGGCTTCTGCATGATTGCGAATTAACCGGAGCCGTTCAGCGAATTCATCATCATTGGTGACAAGGATCCCTCCTTCACCGGTATGAATATGCTTGTGATAATTAAGACTGTAGCCGCCCACATGTGCCAATGTGCCCGTCATCTTGCCCTTGTAATAAGTACCAGGGGCCTGAGCCGTATCAGTTATCACTTTAAGATCGTGTTTTTCTGCAATAGCCAACAGTGCATCTATGTCAGCAGAATGCCCAAAAATATCTACCGCCATGATTGCCTTAGTGTAAGGCGTAATGTTCGCTTCCACCGAAACAGGATCAAGATTAAAGGTATCGGGCTCAATGTCGGCAAACACCGGAATGGCGTTCCAGTGCAAAATAGCCGTTGCGCTGGCGCACATCGTCCAAGGCGTGACAATCACCTCATCGCCAGGTTCTATACCGATTGCGCCGACAGCCGCGATCAAACCCGAAGTCCAGGAATTAACTGTAACTGCATGCTTGACGCCAAAGTAAGCTTCGCACTGGCGCTCGAATTCTTGTACTTTGGGACCACCATAAAAATCCGGACTCCAACACCCTAAAAACTGCGAAAGCACGCCGCTTTCGATGACCTGCTTGGCGGCTTCAACTTCCTCTACACCAATCGGGTTGTAACGTTTAAACGTCGTTTGGATGGTTTTGGGGCCACCAAACAGCGCGAGTTTGGGATTACTCATCCTGACCGTCCTTATTTGCTATGTGTATTGTCTGGCATTCTGCTTGATTTGCTCGCAGACACATTGCGCCGCCAGTGCCGAGTCACCTGTACTGGCCAGCGGATCGCCTTGATTAATTGCGCGGTAAATATTGTCGGCCGCTTTGAGCATAGCGGCGGGGTATTGACCCGGCCGCCGGACACCCGCGTCAAGGGTGCGATAACCTTTGAATGTTTCGCTATCTACGACACGACGCTCGCGCCAGAACAGTCCGCCCTCTTCCATCGTCAACGTGCCCAGCGAAAAAACCAGCTGAAGCTCAAAGATTGCATAATCCCCAGCGTGACCGCAGGCAAGCAACACGGGCACGCCTTGAGGTCCCTCCAGCCAAACCGGCAGCGTTGGATCATTGGCAAAAAAATCATCACTGGGTTTGCCGACTTTAACAATTTCCATGGGGCCGACCAGCAAGTGCAAAAGATCCAGCATATGCGAGCCGTTGTTAGCTATGCCCTTATTGTAATAACCCACGACTGAGCGCAGTTGCCCCCATCGACCCGCTTGCATATCGGCTTGAAGCGTTGAAAGCTCTGCATCCCAGCGACGCGTGTAATTTACTGCCAACGGAATATTCAATTGCACACATTCATCGACAAGCCTTTGGGTTTCTGCAGCCGATGTTGTCAGCGGTTTCTCGCAAAAAATCAGCTTTGGCTTCAGCCGCAACGCCGTTTCCAAATCATGAGCGTGGCAATCCGTTGGCGAACAGATGCTAATCACATCAAACTGATTGCCTGAGCTTAACGCCTCCTCAATGGAGCGAAAACCGGCGCGTACGCCCCAAGCAGCCATGAATTCGCTGCGCCGCTTATCGTCGGGCTCAACGCATGCAGCCAAATCAAATCGCCCATCACGACTGTATGCGCCGACATGGGTGTAAGGCAAATATCCCGCCGGGCGTCCCAGATCGAAGCCGCCGGCGATGTTGCCGCAGCCCACGATCAGAACCTGCAAAGACGTTGAATCTGTGCTTGCCGCGCTCATTTAATCAGCTCCCACCCCAGCGCCGTTCCCTTTTTTACATCGTGCTTCACAGACTTGCCCATCAGCTGTTCCAGATACTTGGTCGGCAATCCCAATCCCGGCCGGATTGCGCGCACATTGTCGCGCGTCAACACATCGCCGGCCTTCAGGTCTTGCACGATATAGAGTGAGCGGCGGAACTGGAGAGATTTCTGCTCGGCCTCAGTCGGGCCGTAACTCACTTGCCCCAGCGCCTGCCAGGCACGTTCGGTTTCCAGCACCAACTGCGCCATTTCATCGGGTTCCATTGAAAAAGTACTATCCACACCACCCTCCGTACGGTTAAGGGTAAAGTGCT
>Ga0208264_1000505_pt1 | contig 11777 bp, 7 predicted proteins | sample LakWasMet31_HOW6_2_FD_183873 | JGI IMG/M metagenome (GOLD analysis project Ga0208264, IMG submission 183873) | Freshwater sediment methanotrophic microbial communities from Lake Washington under simulated oxygen tension - Sediment Metagenome... | ecosystem: Environmental > Aquatic > Freshwater >...
GAAATTATTCCTTTAATTTTGATAGGACATTCAAAATCTTCATATTTTAATGATGAATTGCATTTGCTTTTTCAAAAATTAAGTCAGTATGAATACATAGAATATAAAAATATATCTGAAGTTGCTAGAGAGCTAATATGAGAATCTTTATACGAAGAGTATTAACAAAAATTTTATCAAAAAATAACAAGAAAAAAATTAAAGAGTTTGAGTATAAGATTAAAAAGAGTTTGGTACAGATCAGCCCTAAGCTTGATAAAAAGCAACTTCGCAGTATTGTTTCCGATAAATTAAATATTAAAAATGGTGATCATATCTTTGTGCATGGTTCAATGGATATGATTAATACAGATTTGTCTCCTTTGCAAATAGTTGAATTACTTTTGGATATTGTAGGATCTACTGGAAGCCTAAGTGTTCCAACATTCATACGTTATTCATCAGAAGAGTGGATGAAAGTGGATCAGAAATTTGATATTAAGAGAACCCCATCTGGGATGGGGATCATAAGTGAAAGAGTTAGGCGGCATAAAGATGCAAAGAGAAGTTTACATCCTACTAAATCAGTTGCATGCATTGGAAGCATAGCTGATGAAATAGTAGGTGAACATCATTTAGACTCTTACCCATTTGGACAAAAGAGTCCTTTTGTGAAATTACTTGAATATGATGTAAAAGTAGTTGGTTTTGGTGCGCCAATGAGCTATCTTTCGATGGTACATACAGTTGAGGACTGTTTCCCAAAAGAATATCCGCTACAAATAAATTTACCGCCGTTATATGAGAAAGTTTGCGTAGATGAAAATAAAAATGACGTAAAAGTAAGTGCTTATGTGCATGATCTTTCAATAGTTGCAAAAGCGAATCCTGAAAAGTTTGTTAAGAAATATATGAGTAGAGACGATTATGGAGTTTTTACTTATTATCTAACACCATTTTTTGTAGTTGATGGGAAAAAACTGTTTGATGCGCTCAAATTTGAAATGAAAAATTCAAATACAATTTATAATTAAAAGAATAAAAACATGAAACAACTAATACAAAGCTTTAAAACTGGAGAACTCGGGCTTTTTGACGTCCCCGCTCCGGTATGTCAGGAAAACGGCGCTTTGGTGCAAACTGTGGTGAGTTTGGTCAGTGCTGGAACTGAAAAGATGTTAGTAGATTTTGCCAAAAAGTCGATGCTGGCAAAAGCGAAAGACCGCCCCGATTTAGTCAAACAGGTTGTGGACAAGATGAAAAAAGAGGGTGTGCGCAATACCCTAGACAAAGTGTTTACAAAACTGGATAGCCCGATTCCATTAGGGTACAGCTTGGCTGGTCGCGTGATCGAAGTGGGTGCAAATATAAGCGGGATCAACATTGGTGACAGGGTGGCCTGTGGGGGAGCTGGTTATGCCAACCACGCCGAGATCAACTATGTACCTAAAAATCTGATGGCTCGTATTCCTGATGGTGTTGATGATATTGATGCAGCGTTTGTTACCGTTGGTGCTATTGCACTACAAGGTGTGAGACAGACCGACCCGAAACTGGGCGAAAAAATCGCTGTTATGGGGCTGGGTCTTTTGGGGCAATTAACTATACAACTCTTAAAAGCAAATGGTTGTAAGGTCATCGGCAGCGATATCGACCCAGACAAAATGGCTCTAGCCAAAAAGCTAGGCGCAGATGAAGTTTGTCACGCTGGTGATCTCATCGCCAAAGCGAATGAATTTAGCAACGGTTACGGCGTTGATGCCGTCATTATTGCGGCATCAACATCCAGCAACCAACCCATCATCGATGCGGCAGAAATTAGCCGTATGCGCGGACGGGTCGTCCTTGTGGGCTTAGTTGGAATGGATGTTCCCAGAAACACCTATTATAAAAAAGAACTCGACCTTCGTCTTTCTATGGCTTATGGTCCAGGGCGATATGATCCAGAATATGAAGAAAAAGGTAATGATTATCCTTATGATCTGGTGCGCTGGACGGAGCAGCGGAACTTCGAAGCATTTTTGGGACTTATCGAAGAGGGTAAAATTACACCTAAAGAGCTGATTACCCATACGTATGATTTTGACAATGCCATGACTGCATATGATCTGTTGGAAGGTAAAATCCAGGAGAAGTACCTTGGTATCGTCCTAACTTACAAAAATGAGATTAACCTGAATGAACACAAGATCGTCCAACGCAACACCAAAGCGCTCAGCAGTGACAAGATCAACGTAGGACTGATCGGGGCGGGCAATTTTACAAAATCGGTGATTCTACCAAACATAGCAAAAGTGGGCGGCTATGAGCTTGTAGGTCTTTGTACGGCTACAGGAGTAAGCGCAGAGGGAACTGGGAAGAAATATGATTTTAAATACATCACGACAGACAGCGACGAAATCTTTAAAAATAATGAGATCAATAGCGTTTTTGTGACAACTCGCCATAACGACCATGCCAGCAAGGTGATCAAAGCGATAGCCAACCAAAAGCATTGTTTTGTTGAAAAGCCGCTTTGTATTTATGAAGATGAGCTTGAAGCAATCAACGAGGCATATGATGGTAAGTCGATTTTGCAGGTCGGCTTCAACCGTAGATTTGCGCCGATGATCGAGACGATGAAACACCAGTTAAATGGTCAGGTATCGATTAACTACCGCGTCAACGCTGGAGTGATACCCAAGGAGGTTTGGATTCAGGATCGAAGTATCGGCGGAGGAAGAATCATCGGTGAAGTTTGTCATTTTATTGATACCTGTAGCTATCTGATTGGCAGTAGCGTAGTTAGCGTCTACGCTACTACAGTGCAGAAAAATGACCAATCCATCCCCAATGAAGATAATGTAAATATAGTCCTGAACTATGAAAATGGCAGCACAGCGACCATCAGCTATTTTGCGTATGGCGATAACAGTATGCCAAAAGAGCAAATTGAAGCGTTTGGGAACGGTATCAGTATGCAGCTGAACGATTTTAGAGAACTGACAATCTACAGCGGCGCTAAAGCAAAAAAAGAAAAAAGCGCGAATCAGGACAAGGGGTTCGTTAACGAATTTAAAGCCTTTAAAGTATCCGTAGAAAGCGGTGTACCTGCAATTGGCTTTGATTCCATTTATAACACTACAAAAACAACCTTCAAAATTTTGGACGCTATTCGAAGCGGGAATGTAGAAAAAGTGTGATGGGTAAGTTGCTGAAATTAGTTAATACCGTTAAATTTTTAAAGCCAATTCAAATCGGGTATCGGCTTTATTATTTGTCGCGTAACAGGTGGCGAAAACTACAAAAGTTTTGCTACCCGATGGCTTTAGCAGCGCAATCAGCCTTTTTGGAATTACAACCTTCTCTTGCAAGCTATAAAGCTTACTCTGGCAAGACTTTTACATTTTTAAATCTCTCCCATACTTTTGACGGAACTATTGACTGGAACTACCCAGAGCATGGCAAGCTATGGACTTATAATCTGACCTATTTTGATTTTTTGCAGCAGGAAGGGTTACGTAAGGACGATGGGCTCGTTCTGATGCACGACTTCATTGATCAGATGCCGAATACGAAAGACGCTCTCGAACCATTCCCGATTTCGCTGCGGGGCATTAACTGGATTAAGTTTTTAACTAGGCATAACATTAAAGACCAAGCTATAGATAACAACCTTTATGCCCAGTATGCAATATTGCTGGACAATGTCGAATACCATTTGCTAGGGAATCATCTGCTCGAAAACGGTTTCAGCCTGCTGTTCGGTGCCTATTACTTTCACGATGACATGCTTTATAACAAGGCCAAAGAAATTTTAATATCTGAGCTGGAAGAGCAGATTCTCGATGATGGAGCCCATTTCGAACTCAGTCCTATGTATCATCAGATCATGCTTTTTCGGGTGCTGGACTGCATTAATCTTACACATAACAATCCATGGAAGCAGGATGGATTGTTGCTGTTTCTTAAAGAGAAAGCAGCAAAGATGCTCGGCTGGCTGGAAGTGATCAGCTATCGAGATGGTAGCATTCCACACTTTAACGATAGTACGGACGTTATTGCTCCGACTTCGAAACAGCTTAATGCCTACGCTAGCAGTTTAAATTTAAGTACTAGAAATATAAACCTCTCCGCTTGCGGTTACCGCAAAATTGTGTATGGGGGTTATGAATGTGTCGTGGATATTGGTCAAATTGGCCCGAATTACATTCCCGGTCATGCGCATGCCGATACGTTCAACTTTGAGCTGAGGATTGAGGGAAAACCTTTTATTGTCGACACAGGGTTGAGTACCTATGAAATTGGAACAAGACGAGATAATGAGCGAGGAACAGCAGCGCACAATACGGTCGTGGTGAACGCACAAAACTCCAGTGATGTTTGGGGAGGGTTTCGGGTCGCTGAACGTGCAGGAATCGTCGCATTGGAAGATAGTGATAACCGTATAAAAGCGACACATAATGGCTATAAAAAATTCGGCATATCTCATACGCGGACATTCGAGTTTTGTGAAAATGAAGTACTCATCAGTGACGAGTTCAACAAGGATGTTGGGGCAAAAGCATATCTCCACTTCCATCCGACTGTAAACGATGAAACTATCAAAAAACATATCTCCATTGAAGGCGGAGAATTTAAACTCAAATCGTATGAATATGCCGAGGGCTTCAACAAACTGGCAAAGGCAAAATGTCTGGAGATTTTTTTTCAAAAAAATCTAAAAATTAAGATAACGCTATGAAGATATTTTTTATCACCGACAACTTTCCCCCCGAAGTCAATGCACCTGCCACGCGCACCTATGAACACGCTCAGGAGTGGATTAAGCTGGGGGCAGAAGTGACCATCATCACATGCAACCCGAACTTCCCCCATGGCAATGTCTATGAGGGCTATAAAAACAAACTTTATCAAAAGGAGTTGATAGAGGGGATTGAAGTGATAAGAGTCTGGAGTTATATCACTGCCAACAGTGGCTTTGCTAAACGAGTAGTCGATTATATCAGTTTTGCCTTCTCAGCTTTTTTGGTCGGCCTATTTACTAAGTACGACATTATCATCGCTACCTCACCGCAATTTTTCACTACTTGGGCTGCCTGGGGCCTCTCAAAAATTCGCCGAAAACCCTGGATTTTTGAATTGCGTGACTTATGGCCCGAATCAATCAAGACAGTTGGCGCAATGAAGCAAGGGCGAACCATTGAAATTCTGGAAAAAATCGAATTGGCTCTTTACAAAGATGCGACACGGGTAATAGCTGTCACTGATGCATTCAAGGCCAATCTAATTGCTCGTGGGATCGATGGAGACAAGATCAATGTTATAACAAATGGTTCCAACGTAGAGTTGTTTTATCCTCGCCCGAAAGCCTATGAAATACTTGAGCGCTTGAATCTGTATAATAAATTCATAATAGGATACATCGGGACACATGGAATGGCACACAGTCTCGACTTTGTAGTTAATTCAATCGCAAAAATTAGAGATGAAAACATCCATTTTCTATTTATCGGTGATGGAGCGATGAAACAAACTATTGTAGAACTTGCAAAGAAATTGGACTTGAAAAATATTACCTTTTTAGATTCGATTTCTAAAGAAGATGTACCCAAATATCTCTCGATCTGCGATATTTCACTAGCGCCTTTAAAAAAAGAGGATAATTTCAAAACGGTAATACCATCTAAGATTTTCGAAGCCTCCGCGATGCAAAAACCTACTTTATTAGGCGTTGAAGGTCAAGCTCAGGAGATTATTGAAAAATACAATGCAGGGCTTTGTTTTGAACCAGAAAATGAAACCGATTTTATTAACAATGTGCTGAAGTTACAAAAAGATAATGCAAAATATGTAGAATTACAAAAAGGGTGTGTGACACTTGCTGTTTCCTACAATCGCAAGAAACTAGCTGCTCAAATGCTATCAATTATCGAGGGCATTGTTTAATATTCTGCGTATTTACGATTACATTAATAAGCAAAATTATCCTTTCGACTGATGACGGGGTATTTGTTTCGCCAATTAACTGAGCTGAGTGAAGCTGACGTGTTATCGATTTTACAGAAGAGCGAACGAGGTACCTGATTTCGTATGATACTAATCCCAATATGTTATTATTTAGAACATTCAGCTAGCCGTCTTCCGTTGGAGAAGGGATAATATTTGATCTTATTGGTATTCTTATCTTCCGGCAAGGATTGTCTGATTCTCGGCTACATATATGTAAATTTAATAACAGCTAATTTTTTCCGAAGCATTTAACTGTATATCTTGGCTATAGCACGGCAACTCTGTCTGTCTAATTCCTCAAGCCACCTTCTTATTACGCCTTTGGATTTTCTCGATCTGCCTCGCAGTAGGTGTATATCTCCTATCCTGATTAACACGTCTATCAGTTAAAGCTCTTCGATCATTTCCGGTTATGCATTCGGCAACGCGCCTGTCTTGTTTTCTTCTATCAAATGATCGTTCCTCATCTGAGCATTTATTGCGCAGGTATCTTGCTATTTTCATCACTTTCCATGCATGGCTCATACCCCAAAAATGGCAAGCGAATAAAATTAAAAAAGATATAAATAATATGCCTTCTGGCACATTAAAGTAATAACTGCTGACAATTGCTGTTGTTGTTAACAAAATCGAGCAAGCAATCAGCACACTCAGGGTTTGGTTTACGCTGTATCCGGCCAGGGAAAGAATATGGTGTAAGTGTTCACGATCAGGGGCAAATGGTGATCGCCCTCTTCTAATGCGGCGTAGCATGATGCAAACGGAGTCGAACAACGGTACAGCAATCATCCATAACACAAGGGTTGGGCTGAAGATTTTTTGTTCCCCTTGCGAGGCGGAAATAGTTAACCAGCAAACGGTAAATCCCAGTAATGTACTGCCGGTATCACCTAAAAAGATACGCGCCTGGGTACGTCCAAAAATCCTTAAGTTGAAAAGCAGGAAAGCGACAATCTCAAAAATCAAGATTGTGCTGAAATCCAATAATGCCCAGTTTTGAGCAGCCCAAGACAGCATGGCAATCGGTAGAATTGATATTAAGGAAAGGCTACCAGCCAGTCCATCAATGCCATCGATCATGTTGTAGGCATTAATACCACCAACAACGCAAAAAATGGTGAATACGGTCGAGTAAATACCTAGCTGAATGTCGCCAGTAGCAAACAGGTCGCCTAAATTGGTAATTTTTATGTCTGCTGCTTCTGTCATAATCAGACAGGCAATTATTTGCACAACCAGTCTGATTTTAACGCCCAGGTTTTTGTAATCATCTAGTAATCCAATTAAAACCAACAGGGAAATGGCAGTAATGTAAGCACTTTGATTTGGCAGATGGATGTGTTTTAAGGAAAGATTTAGCAATAACGCGAGATAAATGGCTAAGCCGCCAATCAGAGGGGTGGAATCTTTATGTTGTTTTCTATGACAAGGACGATCAGTTAAATCAATTTGTAATGCAAATGGTTGCAGTAGCAGTATGAAAATAATTGTTGTTAACAAAGGGAGCAACACGAGTTCTATTTGCATGGCCGACTAAAAAATAAAATACTGGGGATTTATCAGTTTTATGAGCTTTAAAATACCAAAAGCCACATAAATAATGCGTTTTTTAACTTAAAGTAACACGCTGATTAACGACTTACAACTTTGAAAATTACCTGTTGATTTACAATAATTTACGGAAATTTACGCAAATAAATACCACAAATTCTGGTTTGAATTTAGCTAGATTTTATTACTATTGCAGCACATTTGTATAGTTAATGGCTAATTTTAACACAGCTGAATATCGACTGAACATTATTCTGATTGGGTTACCTAATAATTTATCACCACTGCATCGGCATCAAGCACTGCTGACCGTAATTTAATAGACAATGATTGAATTCTGATTCAGAAATATTTGATATGTAAGTGTTTCGTCAACAGTCCGCTGGTATTTTGTTACAACCATCTAGCCTGGATTCCGGCAATCCCTATCGGAATGACGAAGCTATTTTACAGCCTGACACATTAAATGGCGCTTATGTTACCCGTATGCCAATAAGTTATTTTAAGAGTCGTTTAACTTTTTTGGCTTAAATTCAATCTACCCTCACCTTCTACTCAATCCAAATTGCTGGTTAACCTGCAATCAGCCCAAAAGCTCAACAAACTCCTCCACTTGCTCAGCTTCGGTCGCAAAACTGGTCACCAGACGCACCAGCACTTCATGCTCAGCTAATAAGCCAAGTTTTGCGCGTGGTGGATTCCACTGATAAAAAACGGCACCTTTTTCTCGTAGTTTATCTGCAAGCGTTTTATCCAAAACACAAAAAACTTCGTTGGTTTCGGCTTGCCATGCCAGCCTTGCGTGTTTGGAATTTACAATGCCCATTTGCAAGCGCTTAGCCATGGCATTGGCATAACGCGCCAACTCTAACCACAGTCCGTCGTGCAAATAAGCCTCAAACTGACAAGCGATAAATCGGCTTTTAGACATCAATTGCGCTGCGCGTTTACGAATAAACGGCAGATCTCTGGCCAACTCTGGATTCATAAACACCAGGGCTTCGGCGCACCAGCAGCCATTTTTAGTGGCTCCAAAAGAAACAATATCCACACCTTGTTTCCAGCTCATTTGCGCTGGCGTTAACTCTAGCGCCACCAGCGCGTTTGCAAATCGAGCACCATCCATATGCAAAGGTAAACCGTATTCTTTTGCAATATTGGCAATGGCGGCAATTTCTTCAGGTTGATAGAGCGTGCCGATCTCGGTCGCTTGCGTAATAGAAATGGCCATCGGCTGCCCGGCATGAACAAAGTTAGGCGGAAAACGCTGGATTTCGGCTTTAAGATTGTTAGGATCGATTTTACCGTTCTCACCATCCACAGGCGCCAGACGTGCGCCGTGCGTAAAAAACTCCGGCGCACCACATTCATCTTCCAGCATGTGCGCTTCACGGTGACAAAAAGAAACACCACCTGGACGGTTGACAGCAGCCAGTGCTAAAGAATTAGCTGCGGTGCCGGTACTGACAAAGTACACCGCTACTTCACGTTCAAACAGCTCGTTAAAGCGCTGCTCAATTTTTTTATCAAGATCGCTTGCACCATAAGGCGCTGAAAATCCTGAAGCGGCTTCCATCAATCGTTGTGCAATTGCGGGATGAGCTCCGGCCCAATTATCGGATGCAAAATTCATAGTGGATAATGTCGGTTGGGGGGAATTAATAAAAATAGCTTTTTAATTCATTCTGTTTTTAATCTTACCTTACGATTATAAAGATTGTATATCAGTAAACATTGTTAAATGCTTACGGGAGAAGGCGTTTTGCAATTTGCTTGGATTCTTATGCCACCAGGCAAAACGCCCATTTATGAAAAAAAAAGCTAAGGAATACCCAGCGCTATGCTCGTGCAAGCTTATTCCAGCCATCTGCTAACATTAATTTGCTGCGATCACTACAAAGAATCATCAGTACGATTCAATCTCGAAATAACCATAGGCTCTTTCATGGTCAGTGATACTATCAAAGATAAAGCAGCGCAGGCGCTAACGTAAAATCCAAACCAGTCTGGATGTCCAATGTTTTTAAGCCATAAGGCAAGGTATTCTGCCGTGCCGCCAAACAAGGCCACAGTAACGGCATAGGGAAAACCTACGCCTAAGGCTCGAATATGCACGGGAAATAATTCAGCTTTAACAATGGCGTTAACCGATGAATAGCCAGAGATGATCACCAAGGCGCAGATATACCAAACCAGTGCTGATTGTATGCTTTGCGGCTGAGATAACATGGCAAGGATCGGTGCAGTGAAAGCGGTAGCGCAGGCTCCAAAAGCGATGAGCATAAACCGCCGCCCGACAAAGTCAGAAATCAATCCAAAAACTGGCTGTATCAACATAAACACCAGTAGCGCGATAGCGCAAATGACAGTGGCGTCGTCTTTACTGAAACCGGTTGTGTTGACCAGAAACTTCTGCATATACACGGTAAAGGTATAATATGAAACCGTGCCTCCCGCGGTGAGCGCAACCACGGTAAATATCTGCTTTGGGTATTTGAGTAATTCTTGCAGATTGGCATGATGGCTTGAAAAAGTGTGTTGTTCGGCAAAGGCATCGGTTTCCGCCATGTTGCCTCGCAACCCGATGGCAATGACAGCAAGAAGGCCACCAACAATAAACGGAATACGCCACCCCCAGGCATGCAACTCCACACTGGTTAAAAAAAGTTTCTGCAACAGCATTAACAAAACAAGCGCCAGCAATTGGCCTAAAACGATGGTGAAGTACTGAAAGCTTGAATAATAACCACGACGATGACTGCTGGCCATTTCACTCAGATAGGTTGCCGAACTGCCATATTCACCGCCTATGCTAAATCCCTGGAGCATTCGGGCAAACAGCAAAAGCGCAGGCGCCCAGCCACCAATAACGGCATAACCCGGCGTGCAGGCGATGATGAGTGAGCCGGTACACATCAAAGTCACAGACAGAATTAAAGCGCTCTTACGCCCTTTACGATCAGCAAGGCTACCTAATAACCAGCCGCCTAACGGACGGAAGATAAAACCAACTGCGAAAACAGCCGCCGTGTTTAGTAATTGCGCGGTTTGATCACCTTCAGGAAAGAATACTGGCGCAAAATACAGCGCAAACGCCGCATAAATAGCCCAGTCAAAGTATTCCACCAAGTTACCAACAGAACCGCTAAAAATATTAAATAAGCGCTTTCTATGCGAAATATTGGGGACTTGTCGATCAACGCGCCCATTCACTAGCTGAGTATTCCAAGGCATTTTACTGATAAGAAAATGATGTTATTGCTGCCCATTAAAGCCTTGCCCCCTGAATAGTTATTAGACTGAATACTGGTGTGCAATTGCACTATACATTTTATTTACTAATTTAATTGGTTTTTTAATAACCGGCGAGTTATAAAACCAAACCTCAATTTAGCAGATCCAGCGGTATTGGACATCAATATAGTTAAGGCCATGCGAAGTCCAGTGCTCTCATTGGTGGCAATCATGCTTAGCAATGGTTTTCGAAATAAGCCGTGGTTACCTTTAAGAAAGAGTAATGGCTTAAAAAATAAAACACGTCTGAAGGCAGGCTTAAAATTTAATGAGTAACTCAGATAAAAAACCAAAATTTACACTAGAGTTTCAGCAGGATGCTGATTGTATGAAGTGCTTGATCTGGCAGATGCAAATGAATTGAAAGAAGGGGTGCTCATTAAACGACCAAAAGGTAGCCGAAATAACATTACTGAATGGGACTCCGAGATCACGAGCCTCATGGGATGACGCTGTAAAAAACGTAATGAAATATTATTAAATAGAAAACAGCCACATCCACTAAGACCTGAAAACGAGTTTATTTTTATTTAAGAGCGGACAGGAGACAAAATTCAAGTATCAAGATTAAAACGGCGATGGTTAGAATTAATTAGCAAGCAGAAATTAAAGCAAAATTACAAAACATTGAGTTCATTCACTTGGCTTTTTATGATTTAAAAAAGGAAAGGGATATGTGGTACAGACGGTGATAAATTAAAAGCGAATGGTTATAAGAACGCAAGCATGCTATCAATTTATGATGTAAACGTTGAAAAAGTGAGGTCAGCAGGAGAGGAAACTAAAACTTATCAAATTTTACCAGCAGGTACTGTCAGTAAAAAATAGTTTTACTTATGAAAACTTGTGTAAGTTATTGAACTAATGGGGTGAACGACGGGGCTCGAACCCGCGACAACCGGAATCACAATCCGGGACTCTACCAACTGAGCTACGATCACCATAGATATTTCTAACTAAGG
>Ga0208264_1000506_pt1 | contig 11769 bp, 10 predicted proteins | sample LakWasMet31_HOW6_2_FD_183873 | JGI IMG/M metagenome (GOLD analysis project Ga0208264, IMG submission 183873) | Freshwater sediment methanotrophic microbial communities from Lake Washington under simulated oxygen tension - Sediment Metagenome... | ecosystem: Environmental > Aquatic > Freshwater >...
GCACGGATTCTGATGGTATAAATATGGCATCCCCCCTTCATCCACATCGCCAAGATAATCAGCCTGTCTACGTGCTACACACCTATCCATTCAAAGAAACCAGTTTGGTGGTTGAGTTATTTACACAGCGATTCGGTCGTGTGGCTGTGCTGGCCAAAGGTGCGCGTCGGCCACGTTCCGCCATGCGTGGTATGTTGCAATCATTTCAATTGTTGACAGGTACTTGGTCAGGAAAAAACGAACTGAAGACATTACATAGTTTGGATTGGTCTGCAGGGCTGACCTTGCTCAAGGGTGAAGCGCTGATGTGCGGATTTTATTTGAATGAGCTGCTGCTGCGCCTGCTGCCTAGAGAGGATGCGCACGAAGACTTGTTTGCCTATTACGCCAATACGTTGAATGCGCTGTCAGGCATGTCGACAGCCAGTCAACCGCTTGAATTGGCCGTGATTCTCAGGCGATTTGAGTTAACGCTACTACAAGAACTGGGATACGCTATTCCGTTGCTGCAAGACGAAAATGGTGAGCCGATTGTTGCAGAAAAAAACTACCGCTACGAGGCGGAGTATGGTGCATGTGAATTAGGGGCAACTAAAAATGGCGTACAATTACGGGGCGGAACATTGCTGGATATGGCACGCGAAGACTATCGCGATGCACAATCACAGGTACAAAGTAAGCAACTGATGCGCTATTTACTGGCGCATTATTTGGGGGATAAGCCGTTGCATACACGGCAGCTACTGATTGATTTACAGGGGTTGTGATTCAGGCTTAGTTGAAACGCATACTTTGTTGTAGCGCCTTGCCGTACTTATTGTACTGTCTTCGGCGCTCCACTTCGCTTACGCTTCAATTGAGGCTGAACTTAAACGGGAAGGTATGTATGGCCGATGGTTTGATTTATGCTGTTGGGGAAGCAATAGGATTGCTACTAAATGCAGTTTTAAGAGTGTTTGGTTTTACAGAAGTTAAAGCTGAAAAAATTGTTAATACCATCGTTTCCTTATTAGCAGCAACTTTCTTTTTAGGCTTGCTTTACATTACTTTTAAATACAGTTAATTAGATTAGGGTTGTAATGATTAAATTAGGCGTCAATATCGACCACGTCGCCACCATACGTCAGGCGCGTGGCACCAAATACCCAAGCGTGGTGCAAGCCGCACTACGCGCAGAACAGTCGGGTGCGGATAGTATTACCTTGCATTTGCGCGAAGACAGACGTCATATGCAAGACGCTGATATCTTTGCATTACGTCCATTGCTGCAAACCAAAATGAATTTGGAATGTGCGGTCACAGATGAAATGTTAGACATTGCGATTAAAGTAGCGCCGCAAGATGTGTGCTTGGTGCCAGAGCGTCGAGAGGAACGTACTACCGAAGGTGGTTTAGATGTGATTACGCACTATGCCAAGGTTGAGCATGCCGTCAAAAAACTGAGCGATGCCGGTATTCGTGTCTCACTATTTATTGCGCCCGATATTGCACAGATTGATGCCGCCGTGAAAATGGGTGCGCCTGTCATTGAGTTACATACGGGTACCTTTGCCGATGCTGAGACAGAACGTGCGCAAGAAGACGAGCTCAGCCGGATTGAGCTGGCCTTGCATCATGCGCGTGATGCCAAGCTGGTCGTCAATGCAGGCCATGGCTTGCATTATCACAACGTGCATCACGTTGCGCGTATGTTTGGGTTTGAGGAGTTGAATATTGGCCACGCCATTGTTGCGCATGCCCTGTTTGTGGGTTGGGATAACGCGGTGCGCGAGATGAAAGCGTTGATGAAAGAAGCGGCGACATTGACACGATGATTTACGGCATCGGTACGGACATTGTTGAAGTCGCCAGGCTTGAAAACTCTATTCAGAACTTTGGGGATGAGTTTGCTTTGCGTGTACTCGCTGAGAGTGAACTGGCTAGCTATCATCAAACCAAACTTAAGGCACGCTTTTTAGCCAAGCGGTTTGCAGCTAAAGAAGCATTTTCCAAAGCACTGGGCACCGGTATCCGTGGTGTGGTCAGCTTTCAAAATATTGCCGTGTCGCATGACGATTTAGGCAAGCCGGTACTAGTATTAGCGCAGGAATTGGCGAACTTTGTGCAAGAAAAACACATTACGCGTATGCACGTGACGATCAGTGATGAAAAAAATCTGGCGGCGGCCTTTGTGGTGCTAGAGCAGTAACCATGCAGTCTAATCTTCCGGATTACGAGCGTCGCTTTGGTGGTGTGCGCCGCCTGTACGGTTCAGCAGGGTTCGATAAGTTACAAGCAGCACATGTGTGTGTCATTGGAATGGGTGGGGTAGGCTCGTGGGCGGTGGAGGCTTTAGCGCGTAACGCCATTGGCACATTGACGTTGATTGATTTGGATAACATTGCCGAATCGAATGTGAATCGGCAATTGCATGCAGTGGACGATGCGTTTGGCTTGCCAAAAGTGACCGCGATGCAACAGCGCGTCAAGATGATCAATCCAGCTTGTGAAGTACACACGATAGAAGACTTTATTACCCCCGACAATATTGCTGCATTATTGGGCCAGGGTTTTGATGTGATTGTGGATTGCATTGATGATGCTAAGGCCAAAGTGGCCCTAGCCGCACTTTGTAAACAACAGCAACAACCGCTGGTGATGGTGGGCAGCGCTGGCGGACGCTTAGACCCCACGCGTATCCAAGTAGATGATTTAGCGTATGTCACAGGGGATCGCTTGTTGGCCAAAGTGCGCAATCAATTGCGTCGTGATTTTGCTTTCCCCAAAGCGAGTAACACTAAAAAGTCTGCAAAATTTGGTGTTTTAGCTATATTCTCTGACGAGCCTGCACTTAAACCAATACAAGTAGAAGGCGCCGGATGTGAGATCAATCCTATCAGTTCAACCAGTATCACTGGATTGAATTGTGCCGGTTATGGCTCCAGTGTTTGTGTGACCGCGCCGTTTGGATTTACCGCTGCGCAATATGCGTTGAACCACATTGTAAAACCATAGTCATTGAGGCATGACCTCTATACAATCGCCGGCCAATTTTAAAGGCAATAAATCCAACCTTCCCCACAAGTTATGTGTTCTATGTGGGCGCAGTATGGTGTGGCGCAAAGCGTGGGCAAACAACTGGGATGCTGTGAAATATTGTTCTACACACTGTAGCCGTGCCGCAAAATCAAAACGATGATTCGCCATTTAGTTATAGTGCTGGGGGATCAATTAACCCTAGATAATCCTGCGCTTGAAGGCTTTGACGTTGCTTGTGATCAAGTAGTCATGGCTGAAGTGATAGGTGAGGGTGCGCATGTATGGAGTCATAAAGCACGCATTGCATTATTCTTATCGGCTATGCGCCATTTTGCGGAAAGCCTTAAAACATCTGGTTTTCCAGTTGCTTACTATCCATTAGGTGAGCACAGATATACTGAACTACAAGAAGTTTGGTCACATCATATTAAGCAACACGCGCCGCAGAAAATGATTGTTTGTGAGCCAGGTGAATACCGCGTGTTGCAACTGCTTAAGACGTGCGCAGAAAACACCAATATACCGCTTATTGTACGGGACGATACGCATTTTATGTGTAGCCAAGCCAACTTTAAACGTTGGGCTGGCCAAAGTAAAAGCTTACGCATGGAGTTTTTTTACCGCAACATGCGTAAGGAACACCAAGTGTTGATGCAGGGCACTCAACCCATTGGAGGTGATTGGAATTACGACCATGAAAATCGCAAAACCTTTGGTAAGCATGGGCCGCAATCAGTGCCGCTAGCCCCGGTGTTTGAGATTGATGCCATCACACACGAAGTATTTGCGGATGTAGAACACCATTTTGCAGAGCACCCGGGGACATTGGCACATTTTTGTTGGCCGGTGACACGTAACCAAGCCTTAACACTGTTAGATGTGTTTATCCAATACAAGCTTGCTGATTTTGGCGCACATCAAGATGCGATGTGGCAAGGCAGTGAGCAACCTCAATATGCTTTTTTGTGGCATTCATTGCTGGCTTCATCGCTTAATTTAAAGTTGTTGAACCCACGTGAGGTGATACAAGCGGCAGAGCAGGCTTATCACGCATATCAATTGCCTCTGGCCAGTGTGGAAGGATTTATCCGTCAAATTTTGGGTTGGCGAGAGTTCATTAGAGGAGTGTACTGGTTAGATATGCCGACGATGGCAGAAAGTAATCATTACAAACATCAACGTAATTTACCTATTTGGTATTGGACAGCCAATACCCATATGAACTGCATGCGTCAAACCATCACGCAAACCATGCAGTATGGCTATGCGCATCACATTCAACGTTTGATGGTCACTGGGATGTTTGGTCTATTGGCGGAAATCGCGCCCAAGCAAATAGAAGCTTGGTATCTGGCTGTGTATGTGGATGCAGTAGAATGGGTGGAGTTGCCTAATGTGGCAGGCATGGCTTTGCATGCAAATGGTGGGCGCTTTACCTCTAAACCCTATGTGGCAAGCGGTGCCTATATTCAGAGAATGAGTAATTACTGCCAAGGTTGCCGCTATAAACCTGATATTAAAACGGGTGCGCAGGCTTGCCCTATCACCACATTGTACTGGCATTTTCTAATTAAGCATTATGAGGACTTCGCATATCATCCTCGCACGGCCTTGATGGTGAAGCATGTCGATAAGATGTCACAAGAGCAACGCAATGCCATTACCGATTACGCACAAGGGTTATTAGCACGACTAGATAACCTCTAGCCAATGCTAAACTTGCATGCTTGTCACAAATTTGTCATAAACGACATAGGGTTTCAGCATAAAATAAAGTCATGATAACTCCACTACTAGACCGTGATTTAAGCATTCTCAGTTTTAACCAGCGCGTACTCACCTTAGCGCAACGCGAAGACTATCCCTTACTAGAGCGCCTGCGTTTTTTATGCATTGTGGCTTCTAATCTTGATGAATTTTTTGAAGTGCGGATGCCGCAACAACTGCAAGCCGTGCAAGACAATGTGACGCAAGGTGTGGTCAGCACGCAAAGCTTTACGCAGATTGCCAGCAAGGCACATGCCTTGGTCGCCAAGCAATATGAGCTATTCAATGATGTATTGATGCCTGCGCTCGCCAAAGAAGATGTGCATTTGGTCTCTGGCGGTGTACGTACGCCAGAGCAAAAGCAATGGGTTGCGCAGTACTTCAAGCGTGAGGTTAAGCCCTTGCTCATGCCAGTGGCGCTAGATCCCTCGCATCCGTTTCCGCAAGTCGCCAACAAATCGCTCAACTTTATTGTAGAGCTGGAGTATGCGCACAATCAGGAGCGCAATATTGCCATTGTGCGGGTGCCGCGCGTGGTGCCACGCTTGGTGCAGTTGCCCGTCAATATCAGCCAGAAAGCGCAGTGCTTTGTATCACTGACCAGTATTATCCGTGCCAATTTAGATGACCTATTCAGTGGCGCACGTATTTTGCATTTCTCACAATTTCGTGTGACGCGGAACTCAGATTTAGCTTTGGATGAGGATGACGTCGATAATTTACGTACTGCATTGCGCGAAGAGCTTGCGCATCGTCAGTATGGCGATGCCGTACGCTTGGAAGTCTCGCATGAGTGCCACGAAGAGTTAGCCAATTTCTTGTTGGAGCAATTTAAATTGCCGCAGCAAGCACTGTATCGGGTCAATGGCCCAGTGAACTTAGGGCGTTTGATTCAACTGCCAGATATGGCTGAAGGCGCACATCTTAAATTCGTTCCATTCTTGCCGCAATGGCCAAAAAGTTTGCAGCGTACTCAATCCATCTTGGCGCAAATCAAAGAAAAAGATGTGCTGATTCATCAGCCCTTTGAAAGCTTTGATGCTGTTATTCAAATGCTGGAAGAAGCCGTAGACGACCCAAACGTGCTGGCGATTCGCCAAACCATATATCGCACGGGCGCAGACTCCAGAATCTTACGCTTACTGCAGTTGGCCGTACGTCGCGGTAAAGAAGTGCTGGTGGTGGTTGAGCTTAAAGCGCGCTTTGATGAAGAAGCCAACATTAACTGGGCGGAAGCGTTGGAATCCATTGGCGCACAGGTGGTATATGGCGTGGTTGGCTTAAAAACGCATGCCAAAATGTTGTTGATTATGCGGCGCGAAGGGAAAGCGATTAAGCGCTATGCACATCTTTCTACCGGTAACTACAATCCCAAAACAGCCAAACTCTATACCGATGTATGCATGCTGACGACAGATGCGGCAATCACCAGAGAGATGGAGCATGTGTTCAGGCATCTCACCAGTGAGTTGCCGTTGCCGCGGATGCAACAGTTATTGGTGGCACCTTTTACTTTACATACCGCGATGTTAGCGCAAATTAAAAAAGCACAGTTGGCAGCAGGCCGCGGTCAGCCTGCCACTATCATTGCCAAAATGAACTCGCTGACGGACGAGACGCTGGTGTTGGCGTTGATTGCTGCGGCTAAAAAAGGAGTGGAGATTGATTTAATTGTGCGTGGTGCCTGCATTCTGCCAGTCGATTTACCAGCGTTGGCTGGTCGCGTACGCGTACGCTCAATAGTGGGGCGCTTACTAGAGCACTCACGCGTGTTTTATTTTAATGTTGCGGGCGAAACCCATCTTTGGTTATCTAGCGCGGATTGGATGAGCCGCAATATGCTACGTCGTGTGGAAGTGGCATGGCCGATTCATGACGCCTCCATGCAACAACGTATTATGGATGATTTGCTGACGCCATATCTGCAAGACAACGTAGATGCGTGGACTCTGGGCGAACAAGGTGAATATCAACCGGTGCGAAAAATAAACACTGCAACGGTGCCATCGCATGCAATCTCTAGCCAAGCCATGTTAATTAAAAAACATAGCTAGGCTGAATAGCAGAATGCCAGACACTCAGTTAGTTAAAAACGTAATCCTTTGGCGGCACGCAGATGCCGAATTATGTGCGCCGGGCCAAACAGATATGGCAAGGCCACTGACGGCCAAAGGGCTCAAGCAATCTCGCGCAATGGCGCAATGGCTTCAACAATATCTGCCAAAAAATACCGTGGTATTGGTAAGCCCGGCTTTGCGTGCATTGCAAACAGCAGAGGCGTTGAATGGAAAGGTTATCATCGAAGATGTGTTTCAGCCTGACACCCGCTTAACAGAAGTGTTGGCCTATTTGCATCAGCACACTGCCGAGAATGTACTGATCGTTGGGCACCAGCCGTGGCTGGGTGAGCTGGTGGCTGCTTTGCTGGGTTTGGGTGATACCCCGGCGATCAGCGTCAAAAAAGGCGCAGTATGGTGGCTGCGCCTACGGCAACAGGGGGGAAGTACGTATCAGCTTTTTTCAGTACAAACCCCGCAGTTGCTAGATTAATCCCTAACGTTGTTTTTAGGCATTAGTTTCAAGTCTTATTTTTAAGCTTTATTTTTTAGGACGACCAGTTTTGATGACGGGAATTTTTTCCATGGTCATTTTTAATGTGTTGTCGCTCATCGCTGCCAATAATTTAATGCCTGCACGCAATAACTCACTTTTCTTTACCGGGTGACCCAGCGCGTTCATTCTGCTTTTCAGTGTGCCAATCGCCGCATACTCTTCTTTAGGCATGGTAAAGCTATCGCGTTCCATTTTAACTTTTTCTGGTTTATTTTTTTTGTCGTCTTTTTTATGGTCTTTTTTGCTGTCGGCCGCTTTTGCTTTGGTTGCTGGTTTGGCTTTCGTGGCTGTTTTTGCAATAGGCTTAACAGCAGCTTTTGCTGGCGCAGCTGACTTAGCGACGACAGATTTAGTCGCGGCAGGTTTAGTTACGACAGGCTTAGCAACAATAGCTGCGGGTTTGGCCGCTACCGGCTGATTCGGGATGGGTTTGCTCAGTGTAGGTTTGCTGACAGCTGTTTTTGCTGCGGTCGGTTTTGTTTGTGCAGGTTTGCTAGCTGGTTTAGCGGCTGTTTTTGGTTTGGATACAGGGGTGTTCGCCATGACGGGTCTCCTAAAAATAGTATAAACAGTTTATACCGTTTATTTTCATTGTCAATTGCTCCATTGGATTGCAGCGGCAGTGAGCCATTGCAATCTCATCATATGAAAACGGTATGACAGTTTGATGGAGGTTGCGCGTTTAATCCGGCGTGCTGACGACAAGTGTCCAATTGGTTTTTTGCCAGGCCAATACTTCTTCTTCTAGCAGGTAGCAGGTTTGTGGAAAGGCATTTTGCCATGCACTTGGTAAGCTCAAGAAAAAACCATGGTGTTCGCGCGCTAATTGTAAATTTTTAAGCACAGGCATATTGCGTGAATGGCAGAATATGACAGCTAAACGCAACGCAAGAAGTTGGCAGATAAAAATCTCATCTTCAAAGTCGGCTTCCAGCTTTCTGAGTTTTCCATAGTGGCCTAACACCAACAAGCTAAGGCGATGTAATTCGCTCTGTGCAAATCCCATGAGCTCGGTATTGTCCAGAATGTAAGCGCCATGGCGTTGCGATTCGCTATGAGAAATAGCACAGCCAATTTCATGGCTATAGGCTGCCCAACCTAATATTTGCCGGTGCTTAATGACTTCATGCGCGTCTTCATCGGGGACATTCAAGGATGGTGATAGTAGATCAAAAAACCGTAGCGCTACTTTAGACACATTGCCTGCCTGCGTTTTATTGGCACCAAAGCGTGTAGTCAAGCGATGGATGGAGGCGTCGCGTAAGTCTTCAGTGGCGTCATCCTCAGCAATCATGTCATACAACAAACCATGTCTGAGTGCGCCTTTGGCCACCACTAAAGTATCTAGTTTTAAAATATCAAATACGGCAATCAAAATACTCAAGCCGCCGGCAATCACTGCTTTGCGTTCTTCTTTTAAGCCACCTAATTCCAAATTGCTCACATGTTTGGCTTTAATAAGTTGATGACGTAACCAAGTAAGGCCTTCCTGCGTTACGACATCTTCGCCAAATCCTGCGCAACTTAAAATATCTGCTACTGCACCCACCGTGCCAGATGCGCCGTAGGCAATATCCCAATGTCTGTGTTGATAGGTTTCTGCCACCATGTCTAAGAAAGACTCAGCGGCGATTTCGGCACGTTGAAAGTTGCGTTCCGAGAATTGACCATCCGCAAAGTATTTAAGTGACCACGCCACGGAGCCCACGCGTAACGAGTCTGTGGTTTCGGTATTAAAGTGCTGGCCGATAATGAATTCTGTAGAGCGGCCGCCAATATCAATCACCAAGCGCTTTTCGTTAGATTGCGGTAGTAAGCGGCTCACTCCCTGATAAATCAGGCGCGCTTCTTCCACCCCGGAAATCACTTCGACATCGTAACCCAACGCTTTTTTGGCTTGTTTAATAAAGACATCACGATTTTTAGCTTCACGTAAGGTTTGCGTGGCCACAGCGCGTACACAATGCGGTGGAAAACCTTTCAGTGTTTCACCGAATCTTGCTAGGCATTTCAAGCCACGATCAATGGCATCTTGCGTTAAGTTGCGGTCTTCGTCTAGGTCGCCGCCTTGGCGTACCGCTTCCTTTAGGTAATCCACACGTTGAATTTGGCCATGCTCAATGCGGCCAATTTCTAACCGAAAACTATTGGAACCTAAGTCGACAGCAGCAAGGAGTGTTTCTGAGGCGTTGGGGTGAGTTGCGTTCATGAGAATGTTATAACCTGTGTATTTGAAATCTTGATGACTATTTTATAATTTATGCTAACGTAATCTGTTGTTCGTATTCGGGAAAGTAGCGTGCGATCACGCTGAGATCGAACTGTTGCAGAATGCTGGTGTTTGGCTCACGTGCTAATAAAAAGATGAACGACTGCTTGACCAATTCAGTGGTGGATATTTTGCCTTGCGTCAGTTTCTGTGCATACGCAGGCTGTACGCTCACCAAGTGTGAGGTCGTGCTGCGATCCCTTACCGTGACTTTAAATTGCACGGTATCCACTGCAACCACTTGAATATCTGCCATATTCAACTCCTACAAAATGTACATGCGCTCTTGAAATGGCAGAGGCCGACCCAATTTATGTAACAAAGAAATGCGTTGATCGCATATTTAAAATAAAAAATAATTAAACAATATTATTGTTATTGCCAAATTTAAGTTTAACTCAAAGAGAGACTCCATGACGACAGAAAAATTAGCTTTCCAAGCCGAGGTCAAACAACTTTTACAATTAATGATTCACTCTTTGTACAGCAACAAAGAAATCGTATTGCGTGAGTTGATTTCCAATGCATCCGATGCTGCAGATAAACTGCGCTTTGAAGGGCTATCCAACGGCGCGCTATACGAGAATGATAGCGAACTTAAGATTCGCATTGGCTTTGACAAAGCAGCACGTACAGTCACCATTTCCGACAATGGCATTGGCATGAATCGCGAAGAAGTGATTCGTAACATCGGTACCATTGCAAAGTCTGGTACCAAAGAGTTCTTTCAAAACCTAACGGGTGACCAAGCCAAAGATGCCAACCTGATTGGCCAGTTTGGGGTAGGGTTTTACTCTGCATTTATTATTGCGGATAAGGTAACGTTGATTACACGCCGTGCTGGTGAAAAGGATGCGGTGCAGTGGCAGTCAAGTGGTGAGGGCGATTTTACTATTGATACAGTAGAAAAAGCAGGGCGCGGTACCGATGTGATTCTGCATCTGCGCGAAGGCGAAGAAGAGTTTCTGAACGATTGGAAACTCAAAACGATCGTGCGCAAGTATTCCGATCACATTACCTTGCCTATCATCATGAAGAAATCAGAGTGGAAAGATGGTGAGAATGGTGCTGGCGGTGAGATGGTGCCTACTGATGAAGATGAAACCATCAATAAAGCTTCGGCATTGTGGGCGCGTAGCAAAAGTGAGATTACCGAAGAAGAGTACCAAGAATTCTACAAGCATGTGTCACATGATTTTGAGAACCCACTTGCCTATTCTCATAGCCGTGTAGAAGGTAAGCAAGAGTATATTTCTCTGCTCTATATTCCAACGAAAGCGCCGTTTGATTTATATGACCGCGAGCGTCGTCAGGGTATTAAGCTTTACGTGAAGCGTGTGTTTATTATGGAAGACGCAGAAAAACTGATGCCACAGTATCTACGTTTTGTGCGTGGTGTGATTGATTCTGCTGACTTGCCGCTGAATGTCTCGCGTGAAATCTTGCAAGACAGCCGCGATGTAGAAGCCATTAAAAATGGATCTGTTAAAAAAGTATTGGGCTTGTTAGAAGACCTAGCAGAAAACAAACCAGAAGCGTATGCAAAATTTTGGGATGCGTTTGGCCGTGTGATGAAAGAAGGGCCCGGCGAAGATTGGGCCAATAAAGACAAAATTGCAGGCTTGTTACGCTTTGCTTCCACCCATGCAGATAACGACACACAAAATGTATCCCTTAAAGATTACATTGCACGGATGAAGCCTGAGCAAGAGGTTATCTACTATATTACTGCGGACACTTTTGCGGCCGCGCAGCATTCGCCGCATCTGGAAATTTTCCGCAAAAAAGGCATTGAAGTATTGTTGATGTCGGACAAAGTGGACGAGTGGCTATTAGGTGGCTTAACTGAGTTTGAAGGTAAAAAACTGCAATCCATTGCCAAAGGTGATTTGGACTTAGGCAAGCTGCAAGATGAATCCGAGAAAGAAGCACAGAAGAAAGTGGAAGAAGAAGCCAAGTCATTAGTCGAGCGTATTCAATCAACATTGGGCGATGCTGTGAAAGAAGTGCGTGTGACCCATCGTTTAACTGATTCACCGGCATGCTTAGTGGCCGGCGAGCACGATGTTTCGGGTAACTTGGCGCGCATTCTAAAAGCGGCT
>Ga0208264_1000508_pt1 | contig 11715 bp, 9 predicted proteins | sample LakWasMet31_HOW6_2_FD_183873 | JGI IMG/M metagenome (GOLD analysis project Ga0208264, IMG submission 183873) | Freshwater sediment methanotrophic microbial communities from Lake Washington under simulated oxygen tension - Sediment Metagenome... | ecosystem: Environmental > Aquatic > Freshwater >...
ATATTGTGGGCTTTTATAACAGCAAGCGATTGCATTCGACATTGGGCTATCTGCCGCCCAATGGCTATGAACGAAAAATGGCAGAACAACAACCTATCTCTGTGTCCGAAAAAAGTTGACCAGTACAATGTCAGTCTGTTTTTACTACAAGCCGAGACGCTAAGTGAAGGGGATTTTGTCCTGATTCACGTTGGCTATGCGATCCAGAAAATTTCCGAACAGGAAGCCCAATCATCTTGGGAATTACTAGATCAAATGTTGGCTATGGAAGCAGACGCCAGTGCATGAGCTTTCTCTATGTGCAGACTTGATGGATCAAGTCATGGCCATTGCAAAGGCTCATAACGCAGTAAAAGTCGTTCGCATTATTGTCAGAATTGGCCCTTTGTCGGGAACCGAACCGAAGTTGTTGGAAAATGCGTTTAGCATCAGTTGTGCAGGCACCCTGGCCGAAGAGGCAGAATTTTTAACCGAGGCTATGCCTGTCCGTGTTTTCTGCAATGGCTGTGGAAGCGAATCTGAAACTGCCATTAATCAGCTTATTTGCAAAAACTGTGGAGGTCATGAGACTAAGCTCCTTAGTGGTGACGAGTTAATCCTGGCACGCGTCGAATTAGAGAATGCAGACTGAATTAATCCTTACGAGTCAATTGATTGGAGTTTAATCATGTGTAATACCTGTGGTTGTAACATTACACCGGGCAACCGCCCGTTGGTTTTAGCAGAAAAACCTAAAAATGGCATGACTACCGTTTCAGTCCTGCAAAATTTGTTGTCGCAAAATAATCAGCAAGCTGACCATAACCGCTCACATTTTGACGCTCAAAAAGTGCTGGTGATTAATCTGATGTCTTCGCCGGGCTCTGGAAAGACCGCACTCCTTGAAGCGACTATAAAACGTCTGCGCGAATCGTTAAAAATCGCCGTTATCGAAGGCGATCTGGAAACCGAAAACGACACTAAACGAATTCAGGCGCAAGGCGTACCGGCTTATCAAATTACTACCGGCACGGCTTGTCATCTGGATGCTCACCTGGTGCACAATGCCTTGCATCATATGCCCCTGGATGACCTGGACCTGTTGTTTATTGAAAATGTGGGTAACCTGGTCTGTCCTGCTAGCTTTGATCTGGGTCACCATCGTAATGTCGTTTTGCTATCAGTGACCGAAGGCGACGATAAACCGGCTAAATATCCCGTTATGTTCCGAGCAGCTGACTTAATGTTGATCAGTAAAACAGATTTGTTGCCGCATCTGGATGATTTTTCACCACTCAATGCCGAACAGAATCTACATAATCTTGCCAATGACGCGCCTGTGATTGAATTTAGCTCAAAAGACGGCAATGGCTTGGAGGCCTGGATAACCTGGCTGCATGTTGAGATAGAGCAACATCGGTCACTATTGCTGAACAATCAAACACAGCGACCTAAAGTCCAGCAGGATGGGCAGTTACTTCATGTCCACCCCGGTAAAACAAAGTTTCATCCGTTAGATAATAAAGTTGTCCATACCTAATTACTCCTCCCCCTTTTTTAAAGTGGGTGAGGGTATTTTTAAAAAAAATACCCTCGGCAACTGCGCCAGGCCGGGATCTACCCTGCATACCCAATAAAGCGGAGCAGGCTCTCTATGCAGTCGTCTTTTTCAACGCGTAAAACTGAACAGTTACATTAACTCTTAAGAAAAAAATGCCAACGACCGCAAAACAATTACTGGAACAAATTCGCGAACTTCCACTCCCGGAAAAAGTTAGGATAATGAATGTTTGCGGTGGGCATGAGCGCTCTATTTCCATGGCGGGATTACGAACAGCACTCCCTCAAAATATTGAGTTGATTCCGGGGCCGGGATGTCCAGTGTGTATTTGCCCTGAAGAGGATATTTATCAAGCCATACAAATTGCTATAAACGAAGAAGTGGTATTACTGGCATTCGGTGATATGTTGCGGGTTCCGATTAATGTTCCCAAATCAGCAACTCGTACCTTGGAACAGGCCAAAGCCGCAGGTGCAGACATCCGCCCCATCGCTTCGCCAACCGAAGCCGTTAAAATCGCTATTGCCAACCCTGAAAAAACCATAGTGTTTTTTGTCGCGGGCTTTGAAACAACCTGTGCACCTGTCGCCGCCATGCTCGCTGAAGGGATTCCTGAAAACTTATTACTCTTAATGAGTGGTCGATTAACCTGGCCCGCCGTCGCTATGTTACTGGACTCTGACACTCCGCCATTTGATGCGCTCATTGCGCCCGGCCATGTCGCGACTATTATGGGTTCGGATGAATGGCGCTTTGTTGTTGAGCAACATCATATTCCTTCAGCAGTTGCCGGATTTACACCCGAGAGCCTGCTTGCCGCCACTTATTCAGTACTGCGGCAAATTATTGAACACAAGGTGTTTCTTGATAACTGCTACACCCAGGTTGTTAAACCCGGCGGCAACCGCTTGGCCCAGCAACTGTTAACCTCAACCCTTGATGTCGTTGATGCACCATGGCGGGGAATCGGTATTATTCCAAAATCCGGTCTTGAGCTCACCGATAAGCTTGCGGCTCATAATGCTCGCTTACATTTTCCTAAATATACTGCAGAGGCTCGAAAAAACGCCGGTGCCATGCCTCCTGGCTGTGATTGCGCAAAAGTGGTTTTAGGCAAAATAAAACCTAGCGAATGCCGCTTATTTGGCGAATCCTGCACGCCTAGAAATCCCATTGGCCCATGCATGGTTTCTGATGAAGGCGCTTGCCGTATCTGGTGGGCAACCGGGGTACGCAAAGAGCCTGCTGAGCGGACTACTATTGTCTGAAGTTTGCGGTTATCAGTGAACGAGGTACGAGGTCTACATATTGTCATTACCGGCAGAGTTCAAGGAGTAGGCTTCCGCCCCTTCGTCAGTCGTCTTGCCAATGAATTTGGATTAGTAGGTTGGGTCCGCAATCGCAGCGGCCAGGTGGAAATTCAGATCGAAGGTTTAGCAGACGCACTAACCACTTTCCAAAGTGCGCTAATCAACCGTGCTCCTCCTCTCGCTCAACCGGACTTTCCACAGATTTACTCTGTTGATCCTTATGGATTTTCTGACTTTACCATCCAGGTGAGCGAGGCAGGCGGTAATTCTGATGCCCATATTCCGCCTGACTACTTCGTCTGTGACGATTGTCTAGCCGAAATGCAGAATCCTGCAGAAAGGCGCTACCGTTACCCGTTCATCAATTGCACCCAGTGCGGCCCTCGCTATACCCTCATCGACCGCTTGCCCTATGACCGACCCAATACAGCGATGGCAGGCTTTGTTCTATGCCCCGACTGCCGCATCGAATACGAAAATCCAGTGGACCGGCGTTACCACGCGCAACCTCTGGCTTGTTCCGCCTGTGGTCCCAGTCTTAAGTTCCATTGGCCTGGCTATCCAGATTTATGCGACAACGACACGGCATTTGCATCATGTTTAGCGGCTTTAAAATTGGGCTTGATCGTGGCTGTTAAAGGCGTGGGCGGCTACCACTTACTGTGCGATGCCACGAACGCAAATGCTGTCCGTCAACTTCGGGAACGAAAACATCGACCTCATAAGCCATTGGCCTTGCTAGTACCTTGGTGCGGCGAAGATGGGCTGGAACTGGTAAACCAGCTAGCCGATCTGGACGAAGCCGAAAAAAAATTATTATGCTCTCCGCTCCGCCCTATAGTACTAGTTCGAAAGCGCAACCATTCGATAGTAAACGAAGCCATCGCGCCAGACTTAGGCGAAGTGGGGGTAATGTTGCCTTACAGCCCACTGCATCATCTTCTGGCAGATGGCTTTGGCGCGCCTCTGGTCGCAACCTCTGCAAACTTAAGTGGCGAGCCCGTCCTGACCGATGAGGTTGAAGTGGAAACGCGGCTTAGCAAGGTCGCCGATGCATTTCTACACCATAATCGTCCCATCCGCCGTCCGGCAGATGATTCGGTGTATCGCATGGTCGCCGATAAAATTCGCCCTATCCGAATGGGGCGGGGATATGCGCCGCTTGAACGAAAACTCCCGTTTTCGCTTAATGAGCCAATCTTGGCAGTGGGCGCTGATCTCAAAAACACCATAGCCCTGGCTTTCCGTGACCGCGTGGCGATATCACCCTATATTGGCGATATGGGCTCACTTAGAACCGCCCAAGTATTCGAGCAGGTAATCGCCGACTTTGTGCGACTCTATGGCATCCCCCCAAAAACCATTATTTACGATGCGCATCCCGGCTACTATTCCAGTCGTTGGGCCAAAAATCAGGGGTTACCCAGCATTCCGGTGTATCACCACCACGCTCATGCCACGGCGCTGGTTGGGGAATATGACCTGACGGGGCAAATGCTGATTTTTACATGGGACGGTACCGGCTATGGGGAAGATGGCACCATCTGGGGCGGTGAGGCATTACTCGGCTCACCCGGTCATTGGCATCGGGTGGGCTCTTTAAGGCCATTTAATCTGCCCGGTGGGGACAGAGCCAGTCGTGAGCCTTGGCGTTGTGCGTTGTCCGTCTGTTGGGAGAGCGGTATAGATTGGCCGGATAGTCCTCAAGACGTCGAGTTATTAAGACAGGCTTGGCAGCAACGCATCAACTGCCCTGTTACCAGCTCAGCCGGGCGCCTATTTGACGCCGCTGCCGCACTGATTGGCGTCGCCCGATATTCAAGCTATGAAGGCCATGCCGCGATGCGACTGGAAGCTATCAGCTCTACCAATGCTGAGGCCATTCCTTTGCCTCTTTCTGAAAACTCGTCTGGCATACTCGTTAGCGACTGGAGCCCGATGCTACCCGTTTTAATGAAGGAAGACATAAGTTCTGCTGAGCGAGGCTCAATTTTTCATGCCAGCCTGGCCAGAATCATTGTCGACCAGGCACTGGCAATTCGGGTGAAGTACGGCATCACTCGAGTCGGACTCACCGGTGGTGTTTTCCAGAACCGACTGCTGACCGAACGAGCACTTTGTGAATTGGCAAAACTAGATTTTGAAGTTTATCTTCACGAAGCTTTACCTTCTGGCGACGGGGGGATTAGCTTTGGCCAAATCATAGAAGCAGGAAATAAAATTCAGTTTGAATAACAAAATACAGATGCTGAATGGACTGAAAGAAAACGTAGCTATAAAATAAAGGCCAATGAATAAAGGCTTTCAAGATGTTTGTTCAGCGAATCTCATGGCCAAACCGACACGGCAACTTTTGGCCGAAATTTGTTTTATGTTAGCAATAAAGCAGACAATCAATCGTTAATATTTATTATTCAATACTCAATTAATGTTCGGCGACAATTACCCGTTCAGCTTCAAAGTAACTATTATCAATGTACGCTATCGCACTGATCATGTGGAATTTTGCAGGTACGATCCGATCAGAGCCAAATGCTTGGCTGTTAAACAATCAATTGTAATGAGCATTACTTGCACACAAGGACGAGAACCGACATGCTTCTTCGAAATAGGTCCGGCCCAGTCATAGCAACTGTCAAACTAGCAATAGCATGCTGCCTTCTACGGACATAGATTCATGACATCTCTTACTTTGTTACTCTGGATTGCATCCGGAATTTTATTGCAACTGACAATTTACCTGAGCATTGTCTACTGGCGTCATTGGAATAACTATCAAGCCTTGCCGACCCATGGGGATGCAGTGAACCCAAACATTGCAGAGGATAAATTCAAGGACTTTGAGAAGGGTACCTTAACTGATCGTTTGGACTTCCAGTCATTCAAGGTTGATCGTAAGGTAGTTGAAAATACTAGTGGGTCTATTTGCTCGTTTTACCTAAAGCCTGAGAATGGAAAACCGCTTCCGACTTTTCTACCGGGACAATTTCTAACGTTCCGTCTGGATATACCCACTGCGCCCGGCAGTATCCAGCAAGTGATTCGTTGCTACTCCTTATCGGATGCGCCGCGCGCTGATTATTACCGTATATCAATCAAACGGGCTCCAGCTCCCAGTCATGACGTTCGCCAAGGACTTTCATCCCAATACTTTCACGATCACGTGAACGTCGGCAGTATCCTGCAAGTGAGAGCACCGTGCGGACATTTTCATTCCGATAATAGTGAAAACCCCATCGTGTTGATTGGCGGGGGCATCGGCATCACACCTCTGCTCAGCATGCTGAATCAATGCTCACAACAACAGCCCTCTCGCGAAATATGGCTGTTTTATGGCCTAAGAGATGGGCGTGAAATGGTGATGAAATCGCATCTTGATGGTTTGACGGCGTCCAATCCGAACTTTCATTTGCTCATCTGCATGAGCAACCCGCTTCCAGAAAATGAGGATAGCCGCGATTATCAACATCTGGGGCGAGTCGATATAGAACTATTGCGGGCACAATTATCAGATAAGCCCTATCACTTCTATATTTGTGGCCCCACTTCGATGTTGGAAAGTCTGGTACCGGCTCTGGAAGATTGGGGGATTGATGATACACATATCCATTTTGAAGCGTTTGGTCCGGCGTCGATCAAACGTCGTCACACTAAGACCACTGTTAACGAGGCGCAGGACCCAGCCACAAACGCCAGCATTGTTGTCAATTTCGCCCAGTCGGGCCAACAATTTCAATGGCAACCGTCTACCTGTAATTTGCTGGAATTTGCCGAAGCAAACGGTGTGAGTGTCAATGCGAGCTGTCGTGCTGGTAGCTGTGGCAGTTGTCAGACTAAGCTTATAACAGGTGAGGTCGAATACCCTCAGCCACCGGATTATGATCCCGAGCCTGGTTCTTGCCTGCTCTGCGTCAGTAGACCCAAAACCAGTATCACCTTGCAGGCATAATTGATGACTTCGCTCTGGCGCCAACATATTCTTCCTTTCAGTCTGCTGCTTGGCCTGCTGGCGGTCGGCACCATCGCTGGGGACTATTTATTGCATCGACTCAACCTAGTTTGGGTCGGCCGCTATCTGGGCATTCCTGGCACCATCTTAATCATCGTGTCACTGATTTATTCCCTTCGTAAGCGCAAATACATCAGCTCAGGGCAGCCCAAATCGCTGCTGATTTTTCATGAATTCAGCGCCTGGTTGGGTTCATTGTTGGTATTAATCCATGCGGGCATCCATTTCAACGCTATCTTACCCTGGCTTGCAACCACAGCAATGGGAGTGAATGTGGTGAGCGGATTGGTAGGCAAATTGCTGCTAGATCGTGCCCGTCGTCATGTACAAGGTGAACGTGAGCAATTCCAGCTTAATGGGTTGTCCCGAACGGCAGTAGAGCATGCCGTATTTTGGGATGCAGTCACCCTTGATGCGATGACCCAATGGCGAAAAGTGCATATCCCGATATTTATCGTGTTTGTGGTACTTGCGTTAGGCCATATCATCAGCATTTTCCTGTTTTGGGGCTGGTCATGAGTCCAATCCTGAAGATCATCATTGCCGCCAATCTAATCGTGCTGACGATACTTGTTTTTGTCTACCCGCAGCTGATGGTTAGCCCCGGAAAACTAATTCCCGGTCACATTCAATTAGAGACAGATTGTTTTGCTTGCCACGCCTCCTTCCGTGGGGTTGATTCAGAACGTTGTATTAGCTGTCACAAACCGGCAGAAATCGGTCGATTGATGACCACAGGCCAACCCATCACCAAATTAAAACCCTTAACTCCGTTCCATCAGCAGTTAATTAAGCAAGATTGTATAGCCTGCCATAGCGATCATGCCGGTGTGAAGCGCATCTCATTACACGGGCATTTCAAACATGACTTATTAAAAATAGAAACGCGTGGTCAGTGTCAGAATTGCCACAAGCCACCTACCGACTCGCTGCACCAAAAAATTGACGGCAATTGCAGCCAATGTCATACCCCGGAACACTGGGTGCCGACTAACTTTGATCACAAGACCTTTTTTGTGTTGGAGGGTGATCATAATACCCGCTGTGTCACCTGCCATGTCAGGAATGACTACAGTCGATACACTTGCTATGGCTGTCACGAACATACCCAGGACAATATTCGCCATGAGCATATTGAAGAAGGCATCCGCAATTTCGACAATTGTGTTGAATGTCACCGAAGTGGGAGTGAACATGACATTCGTGATGGGGATGGAAAACGCAACGGTGAAGAAGATGACTAATCTTCGCAAATTGCAGCCCACATTCCCTAAGCCCATGAGACGTGAGCTAGTAGTCAACGTTTCAGCGTAATGCCTCGCAAGATTCTAGGGTATGCTTAATTTTGGCTTCGTGATACTTACAAAGCGAGATGCAAATAATGTTTTGGTCTAAAAGTAACCATTGGTTTTCTCCCTCAGTACCGAGTAGCCTTTTAGGCCCCCAGCTGCCCACGAAAAAGGGTTGGGGCCGACGCACTCAATACATGATCAACCAATGGATTCATCGACTGATCCATCTTAATGAGACACCCTATCGCATTGCAATGGGCTGTGCCTGCGGCATTTTTTGTTCAGCGCTACCTATATTCGGTCAAACCTTTATCGGCATGATCGCCGCTCGCCTCTTAAGTGCCAGCGTAATCGCCAGTCTACCGTGGACATGGATTTCAAATCCGCTGACTACACTACCTATGTGGTACGGCGGTTACCGGCTTGGTATTTGGATACTGCCTGGTCAACAAAAGCCTTTAAGCCATACCGAAATTCAAGCATTAATGCAGAATTTCGACCAAATGGATTGGACTCAAGGTCTTTCGTTACTATCCACCGAATTCTGGGAAGCATTGCAACCGCTGTGGCTGGGTGCAGTAGTCATGGGGCTAGCGATGGCTGTTCCAAGTTTTATCCTAGTGTATTACGTTGCCAGAGGACTACTGCGCCGACGTCAAAAAGATTACTAATCCTTCAGCATCGATTCATGCACTCAATTTAGGAAAGCCTATGACCACCCCGCAGCCATCAGAAAACAAAACTGCACATTTCGTTAATTTCGTTGCTGGCTTGAGTCTGCTCGGCATTGGTGTTTATCTGTTACTTCACTATGCGCTTGATGTCGGGCATCAAGTGTATACCCTGTCGGTAAATACCGCTCTCACTTCGGCAGGCACCTCACTTTATCAAGGACACCAGGTGCTTTCCGTTGAACTGGTGCAACTGCCTCTGCTTGTCGTTTTAGCGTTGGGCGGTATTCCGCTGGTTTATCAACTTTGTGTCAAGGTCATTCAGGGGGATTTTGGTGCTGATTTGCTGGCAGGTATCTCTATTGTCACGGCGGTGTTATTGAACGAATACTTGGCTGGTAGCTTGGTGGTATTGATGCTATCCGGTGGCGTAGCGTTAGAAACTTATGCAGTACGCAAAGCCTCTTCAGTGCTTGAGGCCTTGGCTAAGCGTATGCCCTCAGTTGCCCATAGAAAGTCCGGCGACGCACTGACGGATATTACCACTGAGCAGGTGATTATCGGCGACACCTTATTGATCCTGCCGCATGAAATCTGCCCGGTTGACGGCTCAGTGCTGGAAGGCTCCGGTACCATGGATGAATCCTATTTGACCGGTGAGCCGTATATGATGTCAAAAACGACGGGGTCGCCGGTCATGTCGGGGGCGATTAATGGCGATACCGCCTTAACCATTCGTGCTGACAAACTATCGGTTGATTCACGCTATGCCAAAATCATGGAAGTCATGCGCTCTTCCGAGCAGTATCGGCCAAACATCAGACGACTAGGTGATCAGTTGGGCGCACTTTATACGCCGATAGCGGTCCTCATTGCTGGAATTGCCTGGGCATTAAGTGGCGAAGTGGTGCGGTTTCTGGCGGTGTTGGTGGTTGCGACGCCATGCCCTCTATTGATTGGGATTCCAGTCACTATTATCAGTTCGATTTCATTGGCGGCACGGCGCAATATTATTATCAAAAATCCAGCTATTCTGGAAACCATCGGCAGGTGCCGGACCGCCATTTTTGATAAAACCGGTACCTTGACGTATGGTCGCCCATCGCTCACGGCCATCATTCTAGGCGCAGGTCAACAAGAGCAAGAGGTGTTAACTTTAATTGCCAGCCTAGAGCGTTACTCAAAACATCCCTTATCGAGTGCGATACTTAAATCGGCTGAAAAATCCGCATTGTCCCTATTAGGGGTCACCAATATCTCTGAGTTGCCAGGTGAAGGTCTGAAAGGCGATGTGAAGGGCAAACAGGTTCAGATTACTAGTCGTAAACAATTCATTGAACAACAACCCGAGGCTATCGCGGTATTACCACCTATCAGCGGTGGTCTTGAATGTGTGGTGCTAATTGATGATGTTTATGCAGCAACCCTACAATTCCGTGATGAAGTACGTTCAGATAGCTCATCCTTTATTGATCATTTACAGCCAAAGCATAGTGTTGATCGGGTCATGCTGGTGTCCGGTGATAGGGAATCGGAAGTGCGTTATCTGGCGGAGCTTGTCGGTATAGAGCATGTATATTTCAGCCAAAGCCCTGAACAAAAACTGGCCTTAGTCCGCGCAGAAACCCAAGCGGCTAAAACCCTATTTTTAGGAGACGGCATCAACGACGCTCCATCGCTCACTGCGGCGACTATCGGCATCGCCTTTGGTCAAAACAGCGATATTACCGGTGAAGCGGCGGATGCGGTCATCATGGACAGTTCCTTATTAAAAGTCGACGAACTGTTTCATATTGGTGACAGGATGCGCAAGATTGCCCTGCAGAGTGCGGTAGGCGGAATGGTGCTGAGTGTGATCGGTATGGTGTTTGCTGGATTGGGTTATTTGACGCCGGTCGCGGGCGCGGTCACCCAGGAAGTGATTGATGTGTTTGCTGTGTTAAATGCTTTGAGAGCGGCAATCCCGCCCAAATCGCTTTCGGATTTTTCAAACAAGGTAACCGACATAACCACGTTTCGTCCTAATGGGGTCTAGTCTTAAACTTTAGCGATAACAGTATACGGTAAAAACTATTTGTTTCGCTGGAGTAGCTTGTAGTAACAGGCGAATTCATAAGCTAAGTACAAATAAGGAGTGGCGTTACATATGGTCCTAAATCGTAAAGCTGGTTAATTCAAGGTGACGGATAAGATTGTTTTCCGTCAGATTTGAAAAACGTCAATATTGCGATCTTAAACGCTGTAAATACCGTAGAAAGAATGCCGTTTTTCTACGGTAGCCTCTGCAAAATACCCCTGATGCAAATTTTGAAGTGTAATTTCGCATCAATAACTCATGGGGGTTAAACAGCCCGTTTAATCGTGTTGTTTTTTCTAAAACCAAATACAGCCAACAACCCTGGTGCGAACAACAATGCTGAGGCGGGTAGAGGTACCGGGGCTGCGGTTATGTGAACAGTGCCGCCCGTTATGCCAGTGGCAGGTCCACTACCATCGGAGAGAAACAACAGCTGTGAAGGTGATACAGGATCAGCGGTTATACTCAAGAAATTCCCCTGGCTGATGTTAAGCGCCTTGAACTTGACAGTGCCCAGCAAGGTGGGAGATGTGATGTTTAAACCAGTCGTTGATAAAGTGCTTTCGGCAAAGTGGATCCGTCCCAAGGTCGTGCCCACACCAGGAGTAATAGTACTTGCGAAACTTACAGTGTCTAATCCAAAAATATTGCCACTGGTCAGCAACTGCGCGGAAAGATTGGTGCTGTTGTATGTCAGATCGAAATCAAAGCCCGCTAAATCGTTAACATTACTGACATAGATATTGGCATCAAAAATCGAGTTCTTGGCGGCCGAGTAGATGTTTTGACCATTTGGAAATTGAAGATTTAGCGTAG
>Ga0208264_1000511_pt1 | contig 11680 bp, 5 predicted proteins | sample LakWasMet31_HOW6_2_FD_183873 | JGI IMG/M metagenome (GOLD analysis project Ga0208264, IMG submission 183873) | Freshwater sediment methanotrophic microbial communities from Lake Washington under simulated oxygen tension - Sediment Metagenome... | ecosystem: Environmental > Aquatic > Freshwater >...
CCGAGCGGCTGACGCAGCTCGGCGCCGTAGCCGCTGCCCAGCGCCAACGGCAGTGCACCGAAAAGCGCGGCCATCGAGGTCATCATGATCGGCCTGAAACGCAGCATGCAGGCCTCGAAAATCGCGGAGCGCGAATCCAGGTGGTGTTCGCGCTCGGCCAGCAGCGCAAAATCGATCATCATGATCGCGTTTTTCATCACGATGCCGATCAGCAGAATCACCCCGACCAGCGCGATGATGCTGAATTCGGTGCCGCTGGCCATCAAGGTCAACAGGGCGCCGACGCCGGCCGAGGGCAGGGTGGACAGGATCGTCAACGGATGCATCATACTTTCGTAAAGCACGCCCAGCACCAGATAGATGCTCAGCAAGGCGGCCAGAATCAGTAAAGGCTGGTTTTCCAGCGATTGCTGAAAGGCCTTGGCGGCGCCTTGAAAGCTGCCTTGAATCGCATCGGGCACCCCGATTTTGCGCATCGCCTGGTTGACCGCCTGCGTCGCGGCGGACAGCGAGACGCCGGGTTGCAAGTTGAAGGACAAGGTGGTCGCGGCAAACTGGCCCTGATGGCTGACCGTCAACGGCGTGTTGCTCGGCGCGAAATGCGCGAAACTCGATACCGGCACCTGCCGGGGCCGGACGGCTTCGCCATTCGCCGGTGCCTGTTCCGGTACGCTGACGTACAAATGCTTCAGCGCCTCCGGGCTCTGCCAGTATTCCGGCGCCAGTTCCATCACCACCCGGTACTGATTCAGCGGCTCGTAGATCACCGACACCTGGCGCTGGCCGAAAGCGTCGTTCAGGCTGGCATCGATCAGCGCCGGATCGACCCCGTAGCGGGCCGCCAGTTCGCGATCGACCACCAGGCCGATCTGCTCGCCCTTTTCCTGCTGGTTGCTGCTGACATCGTTCAGCTCGGGCAATTCGGACAGGGCGCTCTGCACCTTCGGCGTCCATTCGCGCAATAAATCCAGGTCGTCGGACTGCAAGCTGAACTGGAACAGCGACGGGGATGAACGCCCGCCGATTCGCAATTCCTGTGCCGGAAAAACCTGCAAGGTGGCGCCCGGTATGCGGTTGAATTTTGTCCGGAAGCGGCGCATGATGCTGTCGATCGAATCGCGCTGGTCATGATCCTTCAGGTCGATGAACACGATCGCGTTATTCAGGCTGCGCTGGCTGCTGAAAAAGCCGTTGATGTTGGTGACGGCCGGATCCGCCCGTACCAGCTTCGCAAACTCGAAAAACTTGTCCTGCATGGCCCAGAACGACACGCCTTGATCGGCCTGCACGACGCCCATCAGCCTGCCGCCGTCCTGGGTCGGAAAAAAGCCCTTGTCGATGATCTTGTACAAATACACGTTCAGCCCGAGGGTGGCGACGAAGACCGCCAGCATCACCCGGCGATGGCGCAGCGCCCAGCTCAAACTGAGGCCGTAAAAACGTTGGAGGCCGACGAATGCGCGTTCGATGCCACGATAGATGAAACCGTGCCTCGGGCTTTCCTTGCCGAGCCAGCGGGCGCACAGCATCGGCGTTACGGTCAACGAAACCAGCAGGGAGACCAGCACCGCCGCCGACAAGGTCACCGCGAACTCCCTGAACAGGCGGCCGACCAGCCCGCCCATCAGCAATATGGGAATGAATACCGCGATCAGCGCGACATTCATCGCCAGCACGGTAAAACCGACTTCCCTGGCGGCCAGCAGCGCCGCCTTGAACGGCGCCATGCCTTTTTCGATGTGGCGGCTGACGTTTTCTAGCACCACGATCGCGTCATCGACCACGAAACCGGTCGCGATCGTCAATGCCATCAGCGACAGATTGTTCAGGCTGTAATCGCATAGATACATCACCGCGCAGGCGCCGAGCAGCGACACCGGCACCGCGATGATCGGGATCAAGGTCGAGCGCAAATTGCGCAAAAACACTAACACGACCAGGATCACCAGAATGATCGCAAACAGCATCGTGTGCTCGACTTCGGCGAGCGATGCCCGGATCGTCAACGAGCGGTCGGATGCGACCTGCAGGTCGATCGCGCCCGGAATCGAGGCCCTAAGCTGCGGCACCATCGCCTTGATCCGGTCGACCGCCTCGATCACGTTGGCCTGGGGCTGTTTCTTGACCACCAGCAGCACGGCCGGCTTGCCGTCCTTGACGCCGGTATTGCTGAGATTCTCGACCGAATCCTCGACCTTGCCGAGATCGGCTAGGGTGACCGGCGCGCCGTTACGGTAACTGACGATCAGCGGCGCATAATCGGCGGCCTTCCGCGCCTGGTCGTTGGCCTGGACCTGCCAGCGCCGGCCCGCCTGTTCGATCTCGCCTTTCGGGCGCGTCGTATTGCCCTGAGTGATCGTGTTGCGGACATCCTCCAGGCCGATGCCGTACTGGTTCAGCGCATGGGGATTCAGTTCGACGCGCACCGCCGGCATTGATGCGCCCCGGATGTCCACCGCGCCGACGCCCGGCGTTTGCGCGATTTTTTGCGCCAGCAGCGTGGCGGCCACGTCGTAGATTTGGCCGAGATCGAGCGTGTCGGAGGTCAATGTCAAGACGATGATCGGGGAGTCGGCCGGATTGTCGCGGCGATAGCTGGGCAGGCTCGGCAGGTTGCTCGGCAACAGGTTGCCGGCCGCGTTGATCGCGGCCTGCACGTCGCGGGCCGCGCCGTTGATGTCGCGGGCTAGGTCGAATTGCAAGGTGATCTGGGTGCTGCCCATGCCGCTTTCGGAGGTCATCTCGGTGATGCCGGCGATCCGGCCGAGCGCTCGCTCCAGCGGTGTCGCGACCGTCGCGGCCATCGTTTCGGCGCTGGCGCCGGGAATTTCGGCGCTGACGTTCAGCGTCGGGAAATCGACTTCCGGCAACGACGCGACCGGCAGATTCAGAAACGCCAACACGCCGGCCAGCGCGACCGCGAGGGTCAACAGCGTGGTCGCGACCGGCCGGCGAATGAACAGGGCCGAAAAACTCATCACAGGCCTCCGTCGCTTTCAATCGCTTCGATAGGGCTCGGACGCAAGACGGCATTCACCCGCCGGGCGAGCGTGTCCATCCACAAATAGATCACCGGCGTGGTGTACAGGGTCAAAAGCTGGCTGACCAGCAAGCCGCCGACCATCGTGATGCCGAGAGGATGACGCAGCTCCGAACCCACGCCGCTGCCGAGCATCAACGGCAGGGCGCCGAGCAGCGCCGCCAAGGTGGTCATCAGGATCGGCCGGAAGCGCAGCAGGCAGGCCTGGAAAATCGCCTCGCCGGGCGGCATCTTGTGCTTCCGTTCCGCCTCCAGCGCGAAGTCGATCATCATGATCGCGTTTTTCTTGACGATGCCGATCAGCAGAATGATGCCGATGATCCCGATGATGCCGAGGTCGCCGCCGGCCAGGATCAAGGCCAGCAAGGCGCCGACGCCGGCGGAAGGCAATGTCGACAGGATCGTCAACGGATGGATGTAGCTTTCGTACAAGACGCCCAGCACGATGTAGACGGTCACGATGGCGGCCAGGATTAGCCACAGGGTATTGCCGAGCGAGGCGTTGAAGGCTTGGGCTGCGCCCTGATAGCGGGTGCGGATGCTGAGCGGCAGGCCGATGTCCTGCTTGACCTGATCGATCGCGCGCACCGCATCGCCGAGCGCCGCGCCCGGCGCCAGATTGAACGATAAGGTCGCGACCGGAAACTGGTCGAGATGGTTGATAGCCAGCGGCGTCGGCCGTTCGGAAATTTCGGCGATCGCCGACAGCGGCACCTGGCTGCCGTTGCCGGAGGCAATGCGCAGATCGTTCAGCGAAGCCGGGCCTTGCTGGGCGGCGGGATCGACTTCCAGCACCACCCGGTACTGGTTCGACTGGGTGAAAATGGTCGATACCTGGCGTTGCCCGTAAGCGCTGTAGAGCGTGTCGTCGATCGCGGCGGTGGTGATGCCGAGGCGGCTCGCGGTGCTGCGGTCGATGTTCACGTAGACTTGACGGCCTTGATCCTGTACGTCGCTGGCGACCTCGGCAAATTCGGGGCGGGCGGACAGTTTCGCTACCAATTCATGGGACCATTGGTTCAGCTCGTCGATGTTCGGGCTTTCCAGGGTAAACTGGTATTGCGTGCGGCTGACCCGGTTTTCCATGGTCAAATCCTGCACGGCTTGCAGATACAGCTTTACATCGCTCACTTCGGCCAGCTTCGGCTTAAGCCGGGCAATCACCTCGGCGGCGCTGGCCTCGCGTTCGGCCTGGGGCTTCAAGTTGATCAGGAAGCGTCCGGCATTCGGGGTCGTATTAATGCCGTCGACGCCGATGAACGACGACAGGCTCTCGACCGCCGGGTCCTCTAGGATCCGCTTGCCGAGTGCCTGTTGGTATTCGCTCATCGCCGCGAACGAGGCATTTTGCGGCGCCTCCGAAAAACCCTGGATCAGGCCGGTATCCTGCGCCGGGAAAAAGCCTTTCGGGATGAAGACATACAATGCCACGGTCAACGCCACGGTCGCGGCGAATACGGTCATGGTCAAGGCCTGATGCCGCATCACCCAGGTCAGGCTGCGTCCGTAGCCGGCGATCAGGCGATCGAACCAGCCGTCGCCGTGGCTCTTGTCGTGGTCTATGCCCTGGCGCAGCAAGCGGGCGCACATCATCGGCGTCAGGGTCAGCGAGACGACCGCCGAAAGCAGGATCGCGACCGCCAGCGTGATCGCAAACTCCCGAAACAGCCGGCCGACCACGTCGCCCATGAACAGCAGCGGTATCAGTACCGCGACTAGGGAAAAGGTCAGCGAGATAATCGTGAAGCCGATCTGCTCCGAGCCTTTCAGCGCGGCCTTCATCGGCGATTCGCCGCGCTCGATATAGCGGGAGATGTTCTCGATCACGACGATCGCGTCGTCGACCACGAAGCCTGTGGCGATGGTCAGCGCCATCAGGGTCAGGTTGTTGATGCTGAAATCGGCCATATACATGACCGCGAAGGTACCCACCAAAGACAACGGCACGGCGACTCCGGGGATGAAGGTGGCCGGAACGTTGCGCAGGAACAGGAAGATCACCATCACGACCAAGGCGATCGCCATCAGCAGCTCGAACTGCACGTCATGTACCGAGGCGCGGATCGTGACCGTGCGGTCGGTGAGCGGCAGCACTTCGATGTTCAGCGGCAAGGATGCCTGCAATTGCGGCAGCAATGCCTTGATGCGTTCGACGACTTCGATCACGTTGGCACCCGGCTGGCGCTGGATGTTCACGATCACCGCCGACGTGGTATTAGCCCAGGCTGCCAGCCGTGTATTCTCGGCAGCGTCGATCACATGGGCGATCTCGGCGAGATGCACCGGCGCGCCGTTGCGGTAGGCCACCACCAGTTCGCGGTATTCGGCGGCCGAGCGCAATTGATCATTGCTGTCGATGATCGCCGAGCGCAGCGGGCCGTTGAACATGCCTTTAGGCTGATTCACGTTGGTCGCCGCAATTGCGCTGCGCAGGTCTTCCAGGCTGATGCCGTAAGCGGCCAGCGCCTGATGGTTGGCCTGGATGCGCACGGCCGGGCGCTGGCCGCCGCTGAGGCTGACCATGCCGACGCCTGGCAACTGCGAGAGCTTCTGCGCGATCCGGGTATCGACCAGATCCTGAACCTTGAACAAGGGCAGGGTCTTCGAGCTGACAGCCAAGGTCACGATCGGCGTGTCGGCCGGATTGACCTTGCTGTAGATCGGCGGCTGCGGCAAGTCGTCCGGCAGAAAGGTCGCCGCGGCATTGATCGCCGCCTGCACGGTCTGCTCGGCAATGTCCAGGTCCAGTTCGAGCGCGAACTGCAAGGTAATCACCGAGGCACCGCCGGAACTGGTCGAGGACATTTGCGTGAGGCCCGGCATCTGCCCGAACTGGCGCTCCAGGGGAGCTGTGACGATCGATGTCATCACTTCCGGGCTGGCGCCGGGATACAGGGTCACGACCTGCATGGTCGGATAATCGACTTGCGGCAAGGCCGAAACCGGCAACAGCCGATAAGCGAGGATGCCGAGCAGCAGCATCGCGACCATCAGTAACGAAGTCGCCACCGGTCGCAAAATGAAGGGCCGCGAGGGATTGAAGTTGGGCGTACCCTGGCCTGAGTGATTCATATCAGCTACGACGCTCGCGTTTACCAGGCTGGGCTTGTGGTTTCAGCAGCGTAGCGGCTACCGCCTGGCCGTCCTTTTCGGCGATATCGGCCTGGCCGCCGTCGCGTAAGCGATCGAAGCCTTGCACCACGATGGTTTCATGGGCGGCCAGATTACTCAACACCACGACCTTGTCAGCTTCGCTCGGCCCCAAACTGACGCGGTGTTGCTGCACGCCGGCATCCGGGCCGACCACATAGACGAAAGCGCCTTGGCTATCGTATTGAATCGCGGCGCTGGACACCTGAGTCGCGTCATGCAGGGTATCCAGCAGCATTTTGACGTTGACGAACTGATTGGCGAACAGGGTGCCTTCGCTATTGTCGAATTGCGCCTTCAGCTTCAGGGTGCCGGTGCCAGGGTCGATCTGATTGTCGATCGCCAGCAATTTGCCGACGGCAAGCCGGGCCTTGCCGGCACGGTCATAGGCTTCGACAGGGATCGGTTGGTTGGAAGACCGACGCTGAATTAGCGATTGCACTTTGTCTTCCGGCAGCGTGAATACCACATTGATCGGCTGTAGCTGCGTAATCACCACCAGACCGTTCACATCGCCGGCCCTGACCAGATTACCCTGATCGATCTGCCGGAGGCCCACTCGCCCGGAGATCGGAGCGGTCAGTCTTGCGTAACTGAGCTGCAACTTCGCATTGTTGACTTGGGCCTTGTCCATCTCGACGTTGCCGCGGTATTGCTTGACCTGGGTTTCCTGGGCCATCACCTGCTGGGCGGCAATCGAGTCCTGAGCCAGGAGCGTCTGGTAGCGCGCGTGATCGAGTTCGGCGTTTTTCAGCAAGGCTTCATCGCGCAGCAACTGGCCTTCGGCCTGCTGCAACTGCACCTGAAACGGACGCGGATCGATTTCGGCCAAGAGATCGCCTTGTTTGACCATCTGGCCTTCGCTGAAGACGACGCGCACCAGTTCGCCGTCGACCCGGGGCCTGACCGTGACCGTGCGCAAGGCCGTCACCGTACCCAAACCGTTCAGATACACCGGAAAATCGGCTTGTGCCACGGTTTCGACCGCCACCGCCGGCACGCCGCCGTCGCCGCCGCGCTTAGGTTTGCCGGCGCCGCTTTCGGGTGTGGCCGCCTTGCTCTCCGCACTGTGCCCTGCATAAAAGCCGGCGGCCGTCAGCGCGATCGTCAACAGGGTGGCGGGAAAAATAAAACGCAGCAAGCGACTGCCGGGCGGCGATAACAGCGGCTCAACGAGGGTGTTCATAGGCATCGGTTAGTTGTGAGTGAGTGTGCGAATGGCTTCGATGCCGGCCAGTGAAAATTGTACGACATGGTCGGCATAGGCCTTGATGTCGCTCAAATCGGCAGGGGGATCAGGCTGGGGGCGAACGTGCTGGATCTGCTTCAAGCGCAATAATTGGAAGCACTGGCCCATGATGCTGTCATGGCAATACTGCAAATGACGGTCGTCGGCGGCATGGCCCAGACACTCCCTAAGCAGACCGAACAGCTGCCTGCGCTGCGGATCGATTTCCTTTTCCAGAATGTCAGCCAGCAAACGCGTCGGGCGGGCCATTTCCTTATGCATGATCGCGAACGAATAGCCGTTGTGATCGGCGACGCGTTCAATCAGCGAATGTATCCGTCCGGCCAGACGTTGTTCAGGCGCGGCATCGCCGGCGATGCCGCCGTCGGGCGGATGCTGCGTCAATTCGTGGGTGAAGGCAAAACGCCAGGATTCCAGATACAGGGTTTCCTTGTCGCGGAAGTGGTAGTTAACCGAAGCGATGTTGGTTTGGGCCTGTTCGCAGATTTCCGCGATCGTCGCCTCCTGGAAGCCTTTCTCGGCAAAGATGCGGCAGGCGGCGGTCAAGAGTCGGTTGCGCGTGCGCTCCGATTTTTTTTTCAGATCAGTCATGCGGGTTGAATAGAGTAATAGAACTTGAGCCAGTTAATTGAAATTTAAAATTCAAATATGCTTTTGACTAAGCAGGCTTCGTGCCATCTATTAAACTTTTGTTTTTGATTGATTTTTGTGCAAATTGCATGCGAAATGCTGCTGTCGGGGCAGCAGCGGCTGTCGGAGAGGTGTTGTCTGGGCAACAGCTTGCGAAAATAAGTGTTTGGAATGTAATGTGGGTTCCCTCGCCGGTCGGGTTTTGCAAACCCGACCGTTACGTTTGATATCCTTTGCCATCGCTCAAGGCACGAAACGTAAGCGACGGGGTTGCAAACCCTGTCGCGCTCTCCTATCTGGAGCTGGTTTGCAGGCCGATAGCGGCGCGCAAATTGGCCAGCGTGGCGATGCGCGGTCCGTGCAGGGCGGCGATCCGTTCGACATCCAGGTTCAAGTTGCGGATGTTGTCGAACAGGTTGACCGAGTACGGATTCGGCGATGACGGTAAGGGGGCATTCGCCGCGGTCGGGGTGTAGGCGTCGGCCTCGATCAGGATTTTTTCCTTAGGCAGATAGACCGCCGCGAAAGCATCGTTATGGCTGTTGCCGGCTAACGCATGAATCTCGATGGTGCGCTTCCCGTCCGAAAGCACATGCTTGCCGTTAACGCTTTCGAACTGGGCCGGCTTGTTCGATCTCGCCAGGCGATCGGGATTCAGCGTATGAGGCGCTGCCCACACCGTTTGGTAATAAGCCTGATTCGGTTGTGGCGTCACGATCGTAGCGCCTGCATCCACGAAGGTGCGGAGGCCTCCGGAATGGTCGAAATGGGCATGGGTATTGATCAGGTATTTGATCGGCTTGTTCGGAATCACTTCCTGCAATTTGGCGATCAGCGCCAGCGAGCGTGCCTCGTTCTGCGGCGCTTCGACCAGCACGATGTGGTCTTTCTGGTCGATCGCGACGCTGTGGTGGGTGCCTCCGGTCAGGTAGTACACGCCGTCCGCGAGCTTGTTCACGGCGACCTTGACGGCAGGCGCCTTGGCGGCTTCCTGAGGGATTGCGATAGTGACGGCCGGATTGACCTTGACTTCCGTCACGTCGATGTCCAGCACGGGGTGTCCGCCCTGGCTGCGTGAGATGTGGCCCGGAAACTGGATGCCGCCGAAATCCTTGTAATGGCTGTAACGGGTCTCGACCAGCGTATCGCCGAGCACCGGATTGTCAATCCAGGTTTGCACTTTCTCCAGTTGGTGCTGGCCGTTGATAAAACCGAAATAGCGGTATTTGCCGCCGGTAATGAACGCGACCTCGGTGCCGCCGTTGACGGCATGCTGCTGGGCATGGTTTTGCAGCGCCGCTTTGAAAAAGCCTTGCGGGCTGGCCCAGATTTCGGCGGCGCGTTCTTCAACGGCGGCCGGTTGCGCGGCGATGGTCGGCGCCGGATTGGGCGCGTTCGCGGCGGGTGGCGTCACATTCCAGGCGGTCGCGCCGCTGATGTATTGATCGATCTTTTGCAGGGTCGGAGCCGGACGCTGGCGGCCGGGTTCGATGATTTGCTTGCGGCTGATCTCTACCTTCGCGCTGGCGGTCTGATAATCGATGTCGGCGCTGTAGTTCTGGACCTCGAACGGCGGCCATGGCAAGCCGGGATTCGGCGCCTGGCCGAATTGGTACCAGCGGCCGGTGCCGGAAAATTCGATCGATTTGATCGCATCTGAGCCGGCAGCTGCGCTGGCCAGATCGAGGTGTTGGCTCTGCTGTGTGCCGCAGCCGGCCGCAGCCAGTGCCGCCGCCAGGGCGGCAACCGCGTGTAACGATTTGGACATGGAATCTCCTATGGGGATTTAAGGAAGAAGGAAAAATTGAAAATGAAAACACTTCTATAGCAAGACGCATACCAGAAGGCCATGGTTGCCTAGCAGCCTTATGTGCCGGTCGGGAAGCTGGATGCGCTAAGCCAGTAGCGGCGAACCATTGATGAATTGTCAGCAGAAGCTGTTGAGCGGTTGCTTCTGTAGAGGCAGCAATAGAGGTGATTTACGGAAATGATTTTATCTGTAAAAATATGAACTTGATCTGACAGCTTCCAAAATAAGTCTCGGCGGAATCTTACATCGAATGTTCGAGTTCGACCTCAAGCCGCCTGTAGAGAAAATTGTTTAATAGTCTGGTTTATGGCAATAAACCGATGTTCGTTAGATAATAAGAATTGAATATCAGCTTGTATGAAAAGATATGAAATTAGCGTTCAGTCGAAAATCGCTAAATCAATTGATTAGATTTAGTCGATCATAGACGATAATCACGTACTATTTAATTTAATTGTTTGCTCGACGTGTGCCTTTGGAGTTCTCCTCAGGCAATATCTTCGATACCATTGGATAATCAATGTTCTCCGATTTCGACTTCAGTGCCCTCGACGACCGCCATTACAAGGAGGACTCGGTACGGGAAGATCTTGTAGCCCCCTTTTTGAAAGCTCTTGGCTACCAACCCACCGGAAAGCAGCGAATGCAGCGAAGCCAATCGTTGCTGCACCCGTTTGTTCTGATTGGCTGCCAGAAGCGCAAGATCCATATCGTCCCAGACTATACGCTATTCTATGGTGATCAGGTAGTTTTGGTTCTCGACGCGAAGCGGCCATCGGAAGCAGTGGTCAAATCCGTACATGTTGAGCAGGCATTCAGCTATGCCATTCACCCAGAAATCCGGGCGAGGAGCTATGCCCTCTGCAACGGTCATGAACTGGTGCTCTACGACATTGATCGTTCTGGTCCTGTGTTTCAAGCCAAGATGATAGAGCTAAGGGAATGCTGGACGGAAGTGCTTAAGCACTTCTCCCCCGAAGCACTACTCAATCATTACCATCGGGCATTTCTACCTGATCTAGGCATCTTCCTGAAAAACGCTGGTTTTGATCAGTCTTGTGAGATTGACTTCGTGGGCGTGCGAATTACGTCGCTGGGACGCACGCAGGGAGGCGTTCTCACTGCGACGGCGTCGCCTGAAATGATTGACGGCATGGGCTTCCAAGGTTCCTTTGATATGCCGATAGATGTATTGCCAGCGATCCTATCTTGCTTGCCGTCTCAGGCGGCAACGATGGTGACAAACGTGCTGGCCGAACCGTGTTCTTGCTTGTGGGTCGGCGGGGTTATTGAGATCACTTGGAGGGTTCGGCTCGGAGAGGAAGAGTTGGGTCAACACAAGCATGACCCCCTGATCCCTCTGCTTGTCACTGCCATTCTAAAAGTGGCGCGTTCGGCCCCGCTAGACGCTCCCCCAGACGGCATTCCGCCGGAGACCCTTAATTTGCCAACTGTTCTTAAGTATCTCGGATAGTGCAACCTACTGACAGATGTAGAGATGGCCGCCCAACGTTCAAGGCGGAAGCATCCAGGGCTAACGCCCTGTGACCCCGATGCTCCCTTGTATCAGCAAGGTTAGGGCCAGGGTTGTTAAATGACTGCTTTTGGATCAGCTGCCGTCAATAGCAGGAATCCTGAAATGTCTCAAATTGGCCGATAAGGGATGCTCGTTCCCACGTGGCACTTCACTGCCATTAAGTTAAGGATGGCCGGTCCCTTCTCCCTCCGGGAGAAGGCTAGGATGAGGGGATCAAAATAAAGTATTTTTCCTTATTTTATTCCCCTCACCCCGACCCTCTCC